>JACCDV010274798.1_pt1 | contig 49021 bp, 39 predicted proteins | sample 7446131 | NCBI WGS metagenome assembly JACCDV01 (sample SAMN15323448, study PRJNA562643) | freshwater metagenome | isolation source: river surface water | place: USA:Blue River Watershed | collected 2017-08-17
AACGTCACGACGCGCAAGCGCAGGAACACACCTTGTCGCTAGCGGTGGAGGAATTTCTGCGCTTTGAATCTTCCAACCAACTGGGCAACCGGCGTGCGGTGCGCGACTGCGAAGTGGGTGGCGTTCACCTGTCTGCCGGCACACTGGTGACACTGTGCATTGGTGCGGCCAACCGCGACCCGGCCCAATTTGCCGACCCGCAGACGCTTGACCTGCAGCGCGAGCCCAACCGCCACCTGGCGTTCGGCTTTGGCGTGCACCAGTGCGCAGGGCTGAGCCTGGCGCGGCTGGAAGGCCGCATTGCGTTAGGTCGCTTTCTGACCCGCTTTGCCGATCACCGACTGATCGCTCCACCCGAACGCAGTGGCCGCGCGCGCTTTCGAGGATTTCTGCGCGCACCGTTCTCGGTCTGAACACCCCAGCGGGGTGCGAGTTGGAACGGTAATTGCTAAAGGTGGACATGACCAGCCACCAACCGATTGACATCATCTGGGTTCTTCTCTGCGCCGGGCTGGTGTTCCTGATGCAAGCCGGCTTCCTGTGCCTGGAATCGGGGCTCACCCGCAGCAAGAACTCCATCAACGTCGCGGCGAAAAACATCTCGGACTTCGCCGTGGCGAGCCTGCTTTACTGGCTGATCGGCTTCGGGCTGATGTTCGGCTGGTCACAAGGTGGCTGGCTGGGCGCCGACCACTTTGGCGCTTTCGATCAGATCAGCAACGAGCCAGCCCTGCTGACCTTCGTGCTGTTCCAGATCATGTTCTGTGCCACAGCGGCCACCATCGTCTCGGGCGCGGTGGCCGAACGCATGCGGTTTGGCGCTTATCTGGCACTGTCGGCCTGCATATCGACCCTGATTTACCCGGTGTTCGGCCATTGGGCCTGGGGCGGCATGCTGAGCGAAGGCAGCGGCTGGCTGCGGTCTCTGGGTTTTGTGGATTTTGCAGGGTCCACCGTGGTGCACAGCGTGGGTGGCTGGGTGTCGCTGGTGGCGGTCTGGTTGATCGGCTCCCGGACAGGGCGTTTCACCGACGGGAAGGCGCCCGCCATGATCCCGGCCGGCAACCTGCCGATGGCAATGCTGGGCGCCCTGCTGCTGTTCTTCGGCTGGCTGGGCTTCAATGGCGGCAGCACACTGGCATTCAATGACATGGTGCCCAGCATCTTGCTCAACACCACCCTGGCTGGCGTGGCGGGGTGCACCACTGGCCTGATCATCGGCCGGGTCTGGCACGGCTATTACGAAACGCTGTACCTCATCAACGGCATGATCGCCGGCATGGTGGCCGTGACCGCGGGCGCTCATGTGGTCAGTGCACAGGAAGCCATTTTGATTGGCAGTGTGGGCGCCTTGCTGATGGCTTGGGCGAACGACAAATTGCTGGCCTGGCGCATCGACGACGCGGTGGGCGCCATACCCACCCATCTGATGGCGGGTATCTGGGGCACCTTGGCGGTGGGTTTGTTTGGAGACCTGGACCTGATGGGCACTGGCAACACCCGCCTGGAGCAGGTGGGCGTGCAAGCCTTGGGCGTGCTGGTGTGCGGCCTGTGGTGCACCGGCATGACATGGATACTGTTGCGGCCCTGGGTGCGTGACGAAGGCTTGCGCGTGAGTGTGGAAGACGAGCATAAAGGCCTGAACGTGGCGGAGCACGGTGCACGCACGGAACTGATCGACCTGCTCGACGCCATGGAAGCTCAGCGCAACTCGAACAACCTGAGCCAGCGGGTGCCCGAGGAAGACTTCACCGAAGTGGGACAAGTGGCTAAAGCCTACAACCGGGTGATTGCCGCGTTGGAGCAAGCCACTGACCGCACACTGTCCATTGTGCGGGACATGCGTGAGGGGATCGTCACGTTCACCCAGGATGGCGTGCTGACCAGCCTGAACCCGGGCGCGGAAAAACTGCTGGGCACCACGGCCAGCGGAGCCACCGGTCGCCCATTGAGCCAGGTATTGCGCGAAGCGGGCCACCCCGACGTGCTGGAACTCGAAAGCCTGTGCCGCGCTGGCGCGAAACTGGAGCTGCGCATGGCCCGCCCAGGCGGCCAGAAGGCCTACTATGAGGTTTCGATCAGCGAAAGCCAAACTGGCAAGGAACTGAGTTACACCGCAAGCCTGCGCGACATCACCGACCGCAAAATGGTGGAAGGGCAACTCCATCGCGAGCGCGATCTGGCCCAGGTGACACTCGCGTCCATCGGCGACGGGGTCATCACCACCGACGAAACCGGGGTCATCCAGTACATCAACCCCGTTGCTGCCCGCCTCACGGGCTGGCCCGCGCACCAGGCCAAGGGCCAGTTGATCACCGCGGTCTACAAGCTGCAGGACGAAACCACGCACCAGCCCCTGCCCAACCCGGTGCGCGAAGTTCTCAAACGCAGCCAGCTGCTGCCTCGGCGCGAACATGCCTTGCTATTGCGGCGCGATCAGGACAGTGTGCCTGTGCTCGACACAGCGGCACCCATCCGCTCGCGCGACGGGATTCTGATCGGCGCAGTGCTGGTGTTCCATGACGTGACAGTGACGCTGAACCTGGCACGCGAACTGACCCATCAGGCCACCCATGACGCGCTCACCGGTGTTCCCAACCGGCGCGAGTTCGAGCGCCGGCTCAAAGAGCTGCTGGAGCGCCCGGATCGGCCCGGCCAGCACCATGTTCTGTGCTACCTGGACCTGGACCAGTTCAAGATCGTCAACGATACCTGCGGTCACGTGGCGGGCGACGAGCTGTTGCGCCAGGTGACCCAACTGATGCGCAGCCAGCTGCGCGCAGCCGACACGCTGGCCCGGCTGGGCGGCGACGAGTTTGGCCTCATCCTCCAAAGCTGCCCGGTGGAACGTGCGCTGCAACTGGCCAACACGCTGCGCGAAGCGATCGCCGACTTCCGCTTTGCCTGGGAAGGCAAGTCGTTCTCCATCGGGGTCTCGATCGGTCTCGTCGTGATCGACGAAAGCCAGCGCGACCTGGGACTGTTGCTGGCCAGTGCCGATGCCGCCTGTTACGCCGCCAAAGAAGGAGGACGCAACCGGGTGCACCTGTACCAGGTGGACGATTCCCGGCTGATCGAGCAGCAGGGGCAAATGCAGTGGGTATCGCGCCTGCAGTCTGCCCTGGACCAGGACCGCCTGCGGCTGTTTGTGCAGCCCATTTACCCGCTCTTTCCCGGCCCTGACGACCGGATGCACTTTGAGATTCTGGTGCGCCTGGAGGAAGACGGCAAACTCGTGCTGCCGGGCGCTTTTTTGCCTGCCGCCGAACGCTATGGCCTGATGCCACGCATTGACCAATGGGTGGTCAACAACACCCTGGCCTGGATGGGGGACCAGCTGCGCCGAAATGGTGCACTGGATGGGGTGTTTTGCATGAACCTGTCTGGTGCATCCCTGTCGGACGAACGCTTCCGCCAAAGCCTGCACGCCACGCTGGAACAGCTGCACTTGCCCAATGGGACGGTGTGTTTTGAAATCACAGAAACCGCGGCGGTCGCCAACCTGTCCAAAGTGGTGCATTTCATCGGCGAAGTGAAGCAACTGGGGTGCCTGTTCGCGCTCGACGATTTCGGCAGCGGCCTGTCGTCATTTGCGTACCTGAAGAACTTGCCGGTGGATTTCCTCAAGATCGATGGCGGCTTTGTCAAAGACATCGAATCCGACCCGATTGATCTTGCGATGGTGCAGGCCATCAATGCGATTGGCCATGTGATGGGCCTGAAAACCATTGCCGAATACGTATCGAGCGAGGCCATCCTGGAGCGGATCCGCGACATCGGGGTGGACTATGCCCAAGGTTTCCACCTGGGTGAGCCCAGGCCGCTGGACAGCCTGGGGCACGTACGCCTCATGCCCCGCTGACATCTTGCGAAGGCCTTTGCCATGAACGCCCAGTCCACCGCCAACCCGCAAACAGGCATGTCGATCGTCAACCTGGCGGCGCGCCAGCGCATGCTGTCACAACGGCTGACGCTGCAAATCATCCTGGCTTCCGAGGGGCGCGATGGACAGCTGGCCGCCGCGCGGAGCACGCTGGACACCTTCGAAACCAGCCAGCAGCAATTGGTCCAGAGCGTGCGCCAGCTCCAGGGCACGGACGGCAACCGCCTGCGGGCTGTGTATTTCGAGCCGGGTCAGGTGGCGCGCACGGTGGACACCTTCATCCGCGACGCACGGGCAGCACTCGACATGGCGGCGCAGACACAGCGCAACGGCGGCGCGGTCGACCGGCTGGTCGCCGCCATGGATCCGGTGCTGCAGGCATTGAATCAGGCCACCAGCGCGTTCGACGAGCTGGGTGCCGCCAAAGAGCAAGCCATCATGCGGGAACTCAAGGGCATCGTCAGTGACATCCAGTCGGTGGCGCGGGAGGCCAAGATCGTGTCCTTCAACGCACAGGTGATTGCCGCACGGGCTGGTCCGGTGGGCCGTGAATTTTCGGTGGTGGCCAACACCCTGGCCAACATCAGTTCCGAAGTGGACACCCTGGCCCGCAAAGGCATGGCCCTGGCCACGCGCTGAAACGCCGAACCGTCAGGGAGCGGGGGGCAAGGCGTCGACCAACCGGCGTGTATCCCAGGCGCTGGCCTGCCAAGCTGCCGTGGTGCTGGTGTCGCGGGTCAGCAACAAGCGCTCCACCAACGGGGCCAGCGGCGTGTCGGCCGGATCGGCCAGCAGCACCAGTGCTCCTTCTTGGCCGTCCACGCTTTCCAGCCGCCCCACCCAACGCAAGGCCAGCAAATTCTCGACCGGGGTCTCGAGTTGCAGCGGGTCCACCTGCAGCCGCTGCGCCACGGCCTGAAGTGGAACGCCGCCCCCGTTCGTCGCACGGTCCTGTCGCAACACGGCCAACACCTCGAGCGCCAGCTGGAACGGCCATCCGGGCGCATCACCCCGCCTAGCAATGCCGGCCAGCAGTGCGGGCAAATAAGCCGTCACCACCGCACCCAGCAGCACAATCACCCAGGCCAGATACAGCCAGATCAGCAAAATGGGCAGGGTGGCAAAGGTGCCATACACGACCGAATAGGTGGGCACCGAGGTGAGGTACCAGGACAGCAGCCGTTTGGCGCCTTCCAACGCGAGCGAAACGAACAGACCGCCCACCAGCGCATGGGTCCAGCGCACATGTGCGTGCGGTACGTAGCGGTACAGCGCACCCACCGCGCCAATCACGACCAGGAACTCCAGCCCATCCAGCACCAGCCGCAAGCCGGTGCCCATGCCGCCCACCCATCCCCGAGACGACGACAAGGCGTAGGAACTCAGGCTTAGGCTGAAACCGATCAGCAAGGGCCCCAGCGTCAACAACGCCCAATACACCAGCACCCGCTGCGTCAGGGGCCGCAACTTGCGCACCCGCCAAATGTCGTTGAGTTTGCGGTCGATCGTCAGTATCAGGGCCAGGGCTGTCACCAGGAGGACCAGAGCGCCGGCCCACCCCATCTGCCCCGCCTTGTTGGCGAACTGCAGCAGGTAGTTGGAAACCTGACGCGCGATGTTCTCGGGCACCAGGCTCTGCACCAGCCACTTTTGCAGCATCGTTTCCATGCGACTGAACATTGGAAAGGCACTGAAAATGGCCAGCGCCACCGTGAACAACGGCACCAGAGAAATGGTGGTGGTGAAGGTCAGGCTGCCGGCGGTGACGCCCAACCGGTCTTCACGAAAACGCTCACGCAGTGTCTGGGCCGTGGTTTGCCATGGAAACCGCAACAAGTCGCTCCAGAACACACGGGCACGCCGCCGGGCCCGCGTCCAAAGCCCGAAATAAATGTCTTTGCCCCGCATACCGGTATCATGCCACCGACATTGCCACGCCATGAAAACCGACACCGATCCTGTGACGCCATCACCAGCCGCCCACAACCCCACACCCACGCCCGATGGCACCGCGGTCGCAGGCTGGACCCGTGCCCTTGCCGTAGGCAGCCTGCTGGCCCTGATCGCGCTGGGGCTGGCCTGGGAGCTGTGGCTGGCGCCGCTGCGCGAAGGTGGCTCATGGTGGGCGCTGAAAGTGCTTCCGCTCACCTGGCCGCTGGCCGGGCTGCTCAAGCACCGGATGTACACCTACCGCTGGCTCAGCCTGATGGTGTGGCTGTATTTCACTGAAGGCATGGTACGGGCAACCAGTGAAAGCGGACTGTCCAGCGGCCTGGCCTGGGGCCAGGTAACGCTGTGCGTGGTGCTGTTTGTGGCGTGCGCATTGCACGTTCGACTGCGACTGCGGGCTGCCAAGATGGCAGAGACCACGCCCGACGCCTGAACTTCACCACCAGCGAGATGGCACCGACACCGGTTCCGGCTGCAGTCGACCTGTTGGATCGGTTGCGCGCAATTGTGGGGGCGGCACACGTACTGACCGCAGAGAACACGGCTGATTTGAGCGCTTACGAGCAGGATTGGCGCAAACGCCATCGAGGTAGGGCACGGGCCGTGGTGCGCCCGGGTGCCACCACCGAGGTGGCCCAGGTGGTGCGGGCCTGCGCCGCCGCTGGCGTGAGCGTGGTGCCCCAGGGTGGCAACACGGGACTGGTCGTGGGCGGGGTGCCGGACACCACCGGCACCCAGATCGTGCTGAGTCTGCAACGCATGCACCGTGTGCGACAGCTGGACCGCAACAACCTCACCCTGACCGTGGACGCCGGCTGCGTGCTGCAAGCGGCCCAGCAGGCCGCCGAGGCCGAAGGCCTGTGGCTGCCCTTGAGCCTGGGCTCCGAAGGCAGTTGCACCTTGGGCGGCAACCTGGCCACCAACGCGGGCGGCACGCAGGTGCTGCGCTTCGGCAACGCCCGGGACCTGTGCCTGGGGCTCGAGGTGGTGACCGCGAAAGGCGATGTCTGGCACGGCTTGAGCGGCCTGCGCAAAGACAACACCGGCTACGACATACGGCACCTGCTGGTGGGCAGCGAAGGAACGCTGGGCATCATCACCGCAGCCACGCTCAAACTCTTCCCACGCCCGGCGGCGCAGTTGACGGCCTGGGCTGCCGTGCCCTCGCTGGAAGCAGCGGTGGCACTCCTGGGCTTGGCGCAACGCCATCTGGGGCCGGGCCTCACCGGTTTCGAGGTGATGGGCCAGTTCGCCCTGAGCCTGGTCGATCGACACTTTCCCAACCTTCGGGTACCGCTGTGGCGCGACACACCTTATTGCGTGCTGCTGGAGAACAGCGATACCGAGAGCGAAATGCACGCCCGCCACCAGTTTGAATCGGTGCTGCAAGCGGCGCTCGAAAACGGCTGCGTGACCGACGCCGTGGTGGCCGAAAGCCTGGCCCAGGCGCGCAACCTTTGGCACATCCGGGAAAGCATCTCGCTCGCACAGTCGGAAGAAGGCTTGAACATCAAACACGACATCAGCTTGCCGGTGTCGCGCATTCCCGCCTTCTGCGCAGAAACCGACGCCTTGCTGGCCGACGCCGTGCCTGGCGTGCGGCTGGTCAATTTTGGCCACCTGGGCGATGGCAACCTGCACTACAACGTGCAATGCCCGGTGGGCGTGGACAGCGCCGCCTTTCTGCAGGCGCACGAACATAAAGTCAACACGCTGGTGTTCGACGCGGTGGTACGCCATGGGGGCTCGATCAGCGCCGAACACGGCGTCGGCAGCCTCAAACGCGACACGCTCCCACACTACAAAGACCCCACCGCCCTGCAGATGATGCGCGCTGTCAAGGCCGCACTGGACCCGCAAGGCATACTCAACCCTGGGCGCGTGCTGTAAGCTGCGCGCCCTTTGAACCTGACTTTGACCATGACCACCGAACGCCCCACCCTGCCCGACCGCCTGTCCATCGACCCGCGCAGCCCGCACCATGTGGCCGCCGTGTTCGAGCACGACGTGGGCATCCTCCACAACGGCAAAGAGCGCTTTGACGTGGCCGAGTACTGCGTCAGCGAAGGCTGGGTGCGCGTGCCGGCCGGCAAAACGCTGGACCGCAAAGGCCAGCCGCTGCTGATCAAACTCAAAGGCACGGTCGAGGTGTTTTACAAGTGAAGCGGCTGCTGATCGTCAAGACCGGCAGCACCCATCCCGAAATCGCCGCCGATTGGGGCGATTTCGAGGACTGGATTGCCGCAGGACTGGGCGTACAGCCAGTTCAGCTTCAGGTGGTAGACCCGCGCAGCGGCGCCATATTGCCCAACCCGGTAGAGGTGGCGGGAGCGGTGGTGACCGGCTCTCACAGCATGGTGACCGACCGCGAACCCTGGAGCGAGCAGACCGCCGAATGGCTGCGCCTGGCGGTGGACGCCGAGCTGCCGGTGCTGGGCATTTGCTATGGCCACCAGTTGCTGGCCCACGCATTGGGTGGCGAGGTGGACTATCACCCCCTGGGCATTGAGCTGGGCACGGTCACGGTGGCACTGGATGCGCAAGCCGTTCAAGGCGATCCGCTGTTCCATGCGCTGCCCGCGCAGTTTGGTGGGCAAGCTGCACACCGCCAGCATGTGAGGCGTTTGCCGCCCGGTGCGGTACGGCTGGCCGGTAACGCGTTCGAGCCCCACCAGGCTTTCCGCGCTGGCCGTCAGGCCTGGGGCGTGCAGTTCCACCCCGAGTTCAGCGCAGCGGCCACCGCCGCCTACGTGCGCCGTTATGCCGACCCGAGCCAACCCTCGCCCCGCGTGACCGACACGCCGGAAGCTGCGTCCCTCCTGAAGCGCTTTGCTCAAGTGACGAGCCTGGGCTCTGGCCGGACCTAGAATCAGATTTTTTGAAAGACTGAACGTGAACCGCCCCGTCCGCCACCAGTACGAAGACTTCATGCGCCATGTGTTTGAGCACGGGGTGGCCAAAGGCGACCGTACAGGCACGGGCACGCGCAGCGTGTTCGGCCACCAGATGCGGTTCAACCTGAACGAAGGCTTTCCGCTGGTGACCACCAAAAAGGTGCACCTCAAAAGCATCATCCTGGAACTGCTGTGGTTTTTGCGCGGAGACCGCAACGTGCATTGGCTGCAAGAGCGCGGCTGCACGATCTGGGACGAATGGGCTAGCGATGACGGCGACCTCGGCCCGGTCTACGGTGTGCAGTGGCGCAGCTGGCCCACGCCCGATGGCGGCCACATCGATCAGATCGCTGAAGTGGTCAAGCAGCTCAAGACCAGCCCCGACAGCCGCCGCATCATCGTCAGCGCCTGGAACGTGGCCGAACTCAGCCAGATGGCCTTGATGCCGTGTCACGCGTTTTTCCAGTTCTACGTGGCGCCCGCCACCGAGCCGGGCGGCCGAGGCCAGCTCAGCTGCCAGCTCTACCAGCGCAGCGCCGACATCTTCCTGGGCGTGCCTTTCAATATTGCCAGCTACGCGCTGCTGACCCACATGCTGGCGCAGCAATGTGACCTCGATGTGGGTGATTTCATCTGGACCGGCGGTGACTGCCACATTTACAACAACCACTTTGAGCAGGTGGCGCTGCAACTGAGCCGAGAGCCCTTGCCCTACCCCACGTTGAAGATCAATCGCCGGCCAGGCTCGATCTTTGATTACGAGTACGAAGACTTCGAAGTGCTGGACTACCAGCACCACCCGGCCATCAAGGCGCCAGTGGCGGTGTGACGCAGCACCCATGCTGAGCCGCCGCCAGACGTTGGGGCTGGTCGCCCTGACGCTGATGTGGGGAATCAACTGGCCCTTCATGAAGCTCTCGCTGCAAGAGCTGAGCCCGCTGTACTTTCGCGCGCTGACGATGACTGGCGGCGCGATATGGCTGTTCGCTTTCTACCGCCAGCGTGGCGTGCGCCTGACACCGCAGGCCAACGAGTGGCACAGCATCGTCACCCTCGGACTGCCCAACATGCTGGGCTGGCACACGCTGGCCATTTTTGGGGTGGCAGCGCTGGCGTCGGGGCGCGCCTCGATTCTGGGCTTCACCATGCCGGTGTGGACGGTGCTGCTGGGCGCACTGTTTTTTGGACAAAAACTCACACCCCGGTCCACCCTCGGGGCTGTTTTGGTGGCGGGCGCCGTGGCGCTGCTGCTGGCTGATGAACTGGGAGCCATGGCCGGGCGACCTGTGGGGGTGCTGGTGATGTTGGGCGCTGCCATCTGCTGGGCCGTTGGTACGCTGATGATGCGCCGCGCCACCCTGACGCTGCCCATGGAAGCCCTCACGGTCTGGATGATGAGCCTGACCGCCGTGGCCCTGTGGGTGATGGCTTGGGCGTTTGAGCCCTGGCCTCAGTGGCAGTTCAGCCTGCGCATGTGGGGCCTGCTCGCCTACGGCATGTTCATCAACTACGGCGTGGCTCAAATCATCTGGTTTTCGCTGGCGCGGCACCTCCCCCCCGCGACCAGCGCGATGAGCGTGATGATGGTCCCGTTGGTCGGCACGGCCAGCGCCACCTTCATTGCCGGTGAATGGCCCCGATGGACCGATGGCGTGGCGGTCGTGTGCGTCATGGCCGCCATCGCCACAGTGTTGCTGCCGGCCAGCGCCGTTGGCAGACGTCAGTAGCGGCGTTCGAGATCGTCCCAGAGCGGTTTGCCCACCAGCCGCTGGCGCTCGGAAAACGGTGTGACCAGACCGCTCTGCTCCGTCAACGCCCCCGTTTGCTGCAATACCTGCAGGGCTTGCTGCATGCCGTGCAACGCACCCTGCAAGGCCGCGTTCGCCCACAGCACCAGAGAAAACCCCATGGCCTGCAGTTCGTCCCGCGACATGAGGGGGGTCTTGCCGCCGATGACCATGTGCATCAGCTGAGGGGTCCGGATGCGTTGCGGCAAAGCGCGCACTTCGTGCGGCTGTGTCACGGCTTCGACGAACAGGATGTCGGCCCCCGCTTCGGCATACCGCTGGGCGCGCTCGACCGCGGCCTCGAAACCGTGCACGGCCGCGGCATCGGTGCGCGCCATGATCAGCAGGTCCGTGCTTTTGCGGGCGTCCACGGCGGCCTTGATCTTGCCCACCGCTTCTTCCACCGGGATGACTTCCTTGCCGGTGAAATGCCCGCAACGCTTGGGGTTGACCTGATCTTCCAGCTGGATGGCATCGGCGCCGGCACGCTCCAGCGTGCGTACCGTGTGGATCACGTTCAGGGCGTTGCCGAACCCGGTGTCCGCGTCCACCAGCAGGGGCAGCTCCACCGCGTCGCGGATGCGGGCCGTGTGTTCTGCGATCTCGGCCAGGCCCATGAAACCCTGGTCGGGCAAACCCAGACTCATGTTGGTCACGCCCGCGCCGGTCACGTACACCGCCTCAAAGCCCATGTCGGCCACCAGCCGGGCCGACAGTGCGTTGAATGCGCCCGGCACCAGCACGCCGCGTCGCGCATCGATCAGGGACTTCAGCTGTTGGCGGGCACTCATGGCAGGTTTGATGGTGAGGGGGTCGGTGGGGACAAGGTGTCGGCCGGTACGCGCACCCAGCCTTCCATGAGGATGCGCGCGCTGCGGCTCATCAGGGCACGGGAGATACGCCAGGTGCCGCCCTCCTTCACGGCGTGGGCACCCACGCGCAAGGTGCCGGACGGGTGGCCGAACCGGATGCTCCCTTCGCTGGAAGGCGAACCCGCCGCCTCGTTCACCAGCGTGCCGGGTACGCTGGCCGCCGCCGCGATGGCCACCGCAGCGGTGCCCATCATGGCGTGGTGCAACTGGCCCATGGACAGTGCCCGCACCAGCACGTCCACCTCGTCAGGTTCAATGATCCGCCCATTGGAAGTCGCGTGCCGCTGGGGCCGGGCCACCCAGGCCAGCTTGGGGGTGTGCTGGCGCGTGACCGCTTCATGGGCATCTTGTATCAGGCCCATGGCCAGTGCACCCTGCACGCGGATGCGCTCCAGCCGGTCCAGCTGTTCGCGCTGCGCGTTGAAAGAGGTCGGCAGCTCGGTTCCGTTCAACCCAAGCACCTCGGCGCGGACGAACACGGTCGGAATGCCGGCGTTGATCAATGTCGCCTGCAAGGTGCCCCAGCCCGGCACATCCAGCGTGTCCACCACGCGGCCGGTCGGAAACAGCCGTTCCGTTGGCGTGGCACCCTCCCCGCTGGCGGGAGCGTCCTCCAGAAACTCCAGCCCCACCTCGGCCGCCGGAAAGGTCACACCATCCAGCTCAAAGTCGCCGCTTTCCACCACTTGGCCACCAGCCACGGACACATGCGCCAGGATGGTCTTGCCGATGTTGGCCTGCCAGATGCGCACAGTGCAAACGCCATCGTGCGGCACCCGCGACGGAGGCACCAGCCCCATGGAGATGGCCAGCGGCCCGACGGCCGATGACAGGTTGCCGCAGTTGCCGCTCCAGTCGACCAGGGCCTGTTCGACGCTCACTTGCCCAAACAGGTAATCCACATCGTGATCCGGGCGAGACGCCTGCGACAGGATCACGGCCTTGGAGGTGGACGAACTCGCATTGCCCATGCCATCGATCTGCTTACCGTACGGGTCAGGGCTGCCCAGCAGGCGCAGCAGCAAGCGGTCGCGCGCAGGGCCAGGAGTCTGGCAGGACTCGGGCAGGTCGTCCCTGCGGAAAAAGAGGCCTTTGCTGGTGCCGCCACGCGCATAGATCGCACGGATGCGCAGTTGTGGCGCCGGGTGGTGCTTGGTGTCGTGCGTCATGGCCTGCACACGGCCTCGCTGGAGGTCTGTGCGTGGGATGGGCTGGTGCTCAGGAAATCGGCGGCAAACCGCTGCAGCACGCCGCCCGCTTGGTAGACCGACATGTCCTCGTCGGTGTCCAGGCGGCAGAGCACCGGAAACCGCCGGGCTTCGCCCTGATGTCGACGCACCACCAGTTCCAGCATCGCCCCTGGCCCGATCAAACCCTCCACGTCCAGCACTTCGCTGCCGTCGAGCTGCAGATCGTGGCGGGTTGTGCCGGTAATAAACTGCACCGGCAGCACACCCATGCCCACCAGATTGCTGCGGTGGATGCGCTCGAACCCCTCGGCCACGATGACCTCGACCCCGGCCAGCCGCACCCCCTTGGCCGCCCAGTCGCGGCTGGAACCCTGCCCGTAGTCAGCCCCTGCGACCACGATCAGGTTCTGACCCCGCGCCAGGTAGGTCTCGATCGCCTCCCACATGCGAACCACCCGGCCCTCGGGCAGCAGGCGCGTGAGCGAACCCCGGGTGGTGGTGCCGTCGGCATCGCGGGTCAGTTCGTTGACCAGTTGCGGGTTGGCAAAGGTGGCGCGCAAGGCCGTGAGGTGGTCACCCCGGTGGGTGGCGTAGGAGTTGAAATCTTCCGGCTCCAGCCCCATCCGGGCGAGGTATTCCCCCGCCGCCGATTCGGGGAGGATGGCGTTCGACGGCGAAATGTGGTCGGTCGTGATGTTGTCCGGCAGCACCGCCAGCGGTCGCATGCCCCGCAAGGTGCGCGGCGCCGCCAGCGCCCCTTCCCAGTAGGGCGGGCGGCGGATGTAGGTGCTCTGCGGCCGCCACTCGTACCGGGGTGGCACCCGCTGCGCCCGCGCGGGCGGCCGCTGGAACATGGGCACATAGATCTGCCGGAACTGTTCCGGCTGAACGGCCGTCGTCACGATCGCATCGATCTCGGCGTCGCTGGGCCACAGGTCGGCCAGCCGGACCTCGCGGCCTTGGATCTGCGCAAACACATCGCGTTCGATGTCGAAGCGGATCGTGCCCGCCAGCGCATAGGCCACCACCAGCGCCGGGCTGGCCAGGAAGGCCTGCGCAGCGCGCGGGTGGATGCGCCCGTCGAAGTTGCGATTGCCCGACAGCACAGCCACTGCGTGCAGGCCCCGCTCGACCACCTCCTGTTCGATCGCCGGATCGAGTGCACCGCTCATGCCGTTACAGGTGGTGCAGGCAAAGCCGACGATGCCGAAGCCCAGCGCCTGCAGATCCTCCAGCAGACCCGATGCCTGCAGGTAGAGCTCAACCACCCTGGAACCCGGTGCCAGAGAGGTTTTCACCCAGGGTTTGCGGACCAGCCCCAGCCGCCGTGCCTTTCGGGCGAGCAGGCCTGCCGCCACCACGTTGCGCGGGTTGCTGGTGTTGGTGCAACTGGTGATGGCGGCAATGATCACCGCTCCGTCGGGCATCAGGCCCTGGGCTTCCTGCTGGCGCGCGGCAGCCAGGTCCCGCGCGATGCCCCGCTCGGCCAGGCTGCGCGTGGGCAGCCGCCGGTGGGGCTGGCTCGGCCCTGCCAGGTTGCGTTCGACCGTGCCAAGGTCAAAGCTCAGGACCCGGTCGTACCGGGCATGTTCCACATCGTCGGCCCACAGACCCGCCGCCCTGGCGTAAGTCTCCACCAGCGCCACCTGGGCCTCGTCCCGCCCGCTCAGGCGCAGGTAGGCCAGGGTCTGCTCATCGATGGGGAACAGAGCGACGGTTGCGCCGTACTCGGGCGCCATGTTGGACACACTGGCCCGGTCGCCCACGCTCAGGCTGCGGGCCCCCTCGCCCACGAACTCCAGGTAAGCCCCCACCACCTTCTGGGTCCGCAAGTACTCGGTCAGGGCCAGCACCACATCGGTCGCCGTGATGCCTGGCCCCGTCCGCCCGGTCAGTCGCACGCCGATCATCTCGGGCACCCGCATCCAGGTAGCCCGGCCCAGCATCACGCTCTCGGCCTCCAGCCCGCCCACTCCCACCGCCACCACCCCCAGGGCGTTCACGTGCGGCGTGTGGCTGTCGGTGCCAATGCAGGTGTCCGGGTAGGCCACGCCCACCTCGCTGGCCACGACCGGCGTCATGGACTCCAGATTGATCTGGTGCATGATCCCGTTGCCGGGCGGAATCACGGTCATCTTGTCGAACGCCTGGCGACACCATTCAATAAAGTGGAACCGGTCGGCATTACGCCGGTCCTCGATGGCCCGGTTGCGGCTGAAGGCATCCGGTTCGTGGCCACCACACTCCACCGCCAGCGAATGGTCCACGATCAGCTGGACCGGCACCACCGGGTTTACCTGGGCGGGGTCACCGCCCTGATCTGCAATCGCGTCGCGCAAGCCGGCAAGATCCACCAGGGCGGTCTGGCCCAGAATGTCGTGGCAAACCACGCGCGCCGGGTACCAGGGAATGTCGCGCTCAGCGCGCCGGTGAATCAGTTTATGCAGGTACGCCGCCCTCTGAGCCGGATCGGCCTTTCGCACGATGTTTTCCGCGTGGATGCGGGCGCCAAACGGCAGACCATCCCACGCGCCTGGCTCCAGCGCTTCAACGGCGGCACGGGCGTCGAAAAAATCCAGACCGGTTCCGGGCAACGGACGGCGGAATTCAGCGTTCATCGGCTCAGCAAAAAACTCAGCCCCCGAACGTCGGGGGCCAGGATCAGCGCGCCCGATTCAGGTAGCGCCACAGGGGTCCGCCCACCAGCATGAGGGCGGCGATTGCGAGCAAAGTGCTCGACAACGGACGGGTGACCAGCGTGCTGAAGTCGCCCTGGCTGATGGTCAGCGCTTGGCGCAGCGACTGTTCGGCCATCGGTGTGAGGATCAGACCCACAATCACCGGTGGTGCAGGAAAGTCGAAGCGACGCATCAGGTAACCCAGCAAGCCGAATGCGTACAGCAGGCCGACGCTGAACAGCGAGTTGCTGGCGCCGTACACACCCAATGTTGAGATGATGAGAATGCCTGCGTACAACCACGGAGGCGGAATCTTCAGCAGCTTCACCCACAGGCTGATCAGTGGAAGGTTGAGTACCAGCAGGATGGCATTGCCGATGTAAAGGCTGGCGATCAGGGTCCACACCAGTGTGCTCTGCGACGAGAACAGCCCCGGCCCGGTCTGAATGCCGTAACCCTGGAAGGCCGACAGCATCACGGCTGCCGTGGCCGAGGTCGGGATGCCCAGCGTCAGCAAGGGCATGAGCACCCCCGCCGCCGCCGCGTTGTTGGCCGCTTCCGGCCCTGCAACGCCTTCGATGGCCCCTTTGCCGAATTCCTCAGGGTTCTTGGCAAGCTTCTTTTCCGTGTAGTACGACAGCAGCGTCGGAACGTCGGAACCACCCGCCGGCATGGCACCGATGGGGAAGCCGAAAAACGTGCCTCGCAGCCAGGGCTTCCAGGAGCGTTTGAAGTCAGCCTTGCTCAGCATCGCCGGCCCCTTGAGCGTTGCGACCTCGCCCACCTGAGAACTGCGCCCCTGCCAAGCCAGATAAGCCGCCTCGCCCACCGCAAAAATACCCACGATCGCGATCGTCATCTCGATGCCGTCCAGCAGACCGGGCTGATGACCGAAAGTAAAGCGAGCCTGACCAGTCTGCAAATCGATGCCGACCAGCCCAAACAGCCCCCCCAGCGACAGTGCGACCAGCCCGCGGAGCACCGAACGACCCAGCACAGCCGTCACGGCCACCAGGGCCAGAACCATCATGCTGAAGTACTCGGCCGGCCCGAAGGCCAAGGCCACATCGACCACCATGGGCGCGAAAAAGGTCAGCGCGATGGTGCCAATGGTGCCAGCGATGAAGCTGCCGATGGCGGCTGTTGCCAGTGCTGGACCCGCTCGTCCGCGGCGTGCCATCTGGTTGCCTTCCAGCGCAGTCATCATCGACCCGGCCTCGCCCGGCGTACGCACCAGGATGGAGGTGGTCGAGCCGCCGTAGGCCGCGCCGTAGTAAATGCCCGCGAACATCACAAACATGCTGGTCGCCGGAACGTGGTACGTCAGAGGCAACAACAGCGCAATTGTCAGCGCTGGACCGATGCCGGGCAGCACCCCCACGAGCGTGCCCACGAAGCAGCCCACAAACCCCCACATGAGGGTGGTGGGCTGCAGCGCATTGGCAAAGCCGCCCATCAATGCCTGAACAGCATCCATCTCAATTTCCTGTCATACGGTCAGAAGCCGAACGGTGTCGCTGGCCCCAGGCCAACGCCCAGCACTTGGGCAAACAGCGTCCAGAGGCTCGCAGAAATGCCCAGGCAGATCAGCGCGGACTTGACGCCCAGCGGCGCGTCGAACCCCCGAGCCACCAGCATGCCGCACAGGGCGGCCGGCAGCACAAAACCAGCCCAGGTGACGCCGCCCATGAAAACCAGCCCGCCCGCGAACAGGCTGGCCATGCGCAAGGTGGAGCCTGGCAGGGCGGACTGGTCGGCCTCCTGGCTTTCATCGACCTGGCGCCCGCGCCAGGCGCTGATGATGTAGAGCACCGTCACCACCGCGAAGAACGCGACCACCGCGCGCGGGGCCGCGCTCGGCCCCACCGCCATCTGGATCGCGGACTCGCTGATCTCACCCAGCTGCCAGAAAGCCGTCGCGCAGAAAACCGCCAGGACGGCGCCAACGTGAACCGGGGTCATGCCAGGCCCAGTTCCTTCAGCAAACCACCAATGCGCTCAATGTCCCAATTCAGTTCGCGCTGGAACGGCGCCTCGGTCATGTACGCGTTGTCCCACTTGCGCAGAACCAGCTCTTCCTTCCACTGGTTGCTGTTCACGACGCGGCCCACAAAGTCCATCAGCTGACTGCGTTGTGCCGCTGTGATACCGGGCGGGGCAAAAATGCCGCGCCAGTTGGTCATGACCACGTTCATGCCCAGCTCGGTCATCGTGGGCACATTGGTGCCAGAAATGCGCGTGCGACCCGAGGTGGCGAGCGCAATCATCTTGCCGGACTTGATGTGCTCTTCGAATTCCGAGTAACCGGAAATGCCAGCCGTCACCTGGTTGCCCAGGATGGCTGCGGTGGCCACGCCGCCGCCCGCAAAGGCCACGTATGCGGCATCCTTGGCGTTGCCACCCAAGGCCTTGATCATCAGACCGAGGGTGAGGTGGTCGGTGCCCCCGGCACTGCCGCCACCCACAGACACTGCCTTGGGATTGGCCTTGAGCGCAGCCGTCAATTCCGCCCAGGTCTTGATCTTGCCACCCGCGGGCACCACCACCACCGTGGCCTCTTCCGTCAGGCGGGCCAGCGGGGTCACGTCTTTGATCGTCAGCGGGCTTTTGTTGGCAATGCCAGCGCCCACCATGACCGAGCCGCCAATCATCACCGCATTGGCCTGGCCCTTGCGGCTGTTCACGAACCGGGGCAAGCCGACCATGCCGCCGGCGCCACCGACGTTCTCAAACTGCATGTTGCCGACCAGACCCAGGGCCTTGGCGACCTTCTCGATCGCACGGGCGGTGCCGTCCCAGCCGCCGCCAGGGCCGGCCGGCACGAACATATTCATCGTGTCGTACATGGGCTTTGCTTGTGCCCAGGCGGGCAAAGCCATGCCGGTGCCAGCGGCGGCGCCGAACTTGATAAAGTCACGTTTGGTGATGGACATGTGTGTCTCCTGCATGGAAGTTGAAGGTAGGGCTGGCAGAATGCGCCGACAATTCCGGCGACCCTCTTGCGGCGACAGACCGGGTGATTTTCAGCACCCGCCAAACCCACGCCACAAGATGCGGCAATATTGCCTGGGTCGCGGCCGCGCATCTGTCAATTGGCTTTCAAACCGTTTCAGTGATAACCCTAAACGCACACATCCTGCTGGTCGAGGACACACCTGAGCTCTCGCTCTGGGTGGGTACTGCGCTGCGCATGGCAGGCGCTCAGGTCAGCTTTGCGAAAGACGGATGGGAAGCTCAAAAGGCTCTGGAGCCCGGCCATGGGTTTGACGCTGTTCTGCTGGACCTGCAGATTCCGGGCCCTGATGGACTGGACATCTTGCAAGGCCTGCGAACGCGTGGCGACACGGTACCCGTGCTCATCCTCACGGCGCGGGCCAGCGTACCCGACCGGGTGCAGGGCTTGAACATGGGGGCCGACGACTACCTGCCCAAACCCTTCGACCTGAGCGAACTGGAGGCCCGGCTCGCCGCGTTGCTGCGGCGCCCTGGCCGGGAATTGCGGGCAGACCAATGGCGACTGGGCCCCTTGAGCGCCAGCGCCAGCAGCGCGGAGGTGCTGCACGCGGGCGTCCCCATGAGTCTGACCCCGCGCGAAACCGCTGCACTTCGGGTGCTGCTGCGCAGCGCGCCCAAAACCGTGAGCAAAGAAAAACTGCACGAGGCGGTATTTGGTGCAGACGGCGGTGAACTTGAAGCGGTTGAAGTGCTCATTCATCGCCTGCGCAAAAAGCTCGACGCGCTGCCCGAACCTCGCGTGTCTGTTGCCACGTTCCGCGGGCTGGGTTACCTGCTGACGCCAGCCAAAAGCCCCTGATGCGGCGATCCTTGTCACTCAAGCAGCGTCTGCTGGCCTGGTTGCTGCTGCCTCTGGTGCCGCTTGTGTTGGTACACGCGTGGTGGAGTTTCGGGCGCGCCGTGCAGGTGGCCAACGATGCCTACGACCGCTCGCTCTACCTAGCGGCACGCACCCTGGCCGAAGAACTCGGCTGGGACAACGGAGAAATGCGGCTGGACATGCGACGCGGTGCTGGTTACCTGTTTGAAAACCACACCGGTTCGCGGTTGTTCTACCGCGTCGACAGCCTGGAGGGCAGATTGCTCGCTGGCAATGGCGCGCTGCCCACCATACGCCAGCAGGAGCCTTCGAGCGTGCACTTCTTTGCCCTGGTGGAATTTGACGACGCACAGTACCGCAACGAGCCTGTGCGGCTGGTACAGCTCACCCACATCGCCAACGAACACTTGGTCAATGCGCCGGTGCTGCTCATCACCGTGGCCGAAACTCGCGAGGCACGCAACCAGCTGGCGGCGCAGGTGCTGCGGGAAACCCTGCTTGGCCAGGGTGTGCTGCTGCTCGGCACGGTGCTGCTGGTACTCTACGGGGTCCAGCGCGGCATTCGCCCGCTGGAAACGTACCGCCGCGAACTGGCCAACCGTGCCGACGACGACTTCTCCCCCATTCAGGTGCCAGACGCCCCCGGCGAACTGCGCCCCCTGATCGAAACACTCAATGGATACCTCAAACGTCTGGGTCATCTGATCGACATCCGCAAGCGCTTCATCGACAACGCCGCGCACCAGCTGCGCACGCCATTGACGGTGCTCAAAACCCAGCTGTCGTTGGCCGACCGGGCGCAGACAGAGAACGAACGCAAGACGCTGGTGATCGCGGCCAGCCAGACCACCAACAACGCCGTCGCACTGACCGAGCAGCTGATGGCGCTGACCCGCGCCGAGCACGCCCACGAAATGCAGCCCCCCACCCCGGTGGACCTGGTGGCGCTGTCACGCCAGGTGACCGAAGAATGGCTGCAGACCGCCCACGAGCGGGGTGACGACTTGGGCTTTGAAGCTCTGGTGGACCGCCATGAAGTGCAAGGCCGGCCGACCCTGTTGCACGAAGTGGTGGCCAACCTCATTGACAACGCGCTGTCCCACAGCGAAGCCGGCGTGCGGGTGACCGTGCGCGTGGGCCCCGGCTGGATGGAGGTGGAAGACAACGGCCCGGGCATACCAGCCGCCAGCCAGAGCCATGTTTTCGAACGCTTCTACCGGGTGCCCGGCAGCCAGGCTCAGGGCAGCGGCCTGGGCCTCGCCATCGTGCGCGAAATCGCCCTGCAACATGGCGCCCGTCCACAGCTGACGAGTCCGGTGGCTGAAGGCAGGGGAACACGCATCCGGCTCGTCTGGTAAGGCATCCGCTGCCAAGCAGCCTGCGGCTGACGCAGCGGCCTGATGGTCAATCGACGATGACGTACACCTTGGTGACGGCTTCAATGACTTCAAACGAGCCGGTGAAACCCGGTGGAATGTGGATGGCCTGCCCTGGGCCCGCTTCCTGAAAGTCACCAGCATCGTGGTGCACACGGCAGCGCCCTTGCAACACGGTGAACACTTCACGCTCGGTGGGTCCGAAAGCGATGCGCCAATGGCCAGGTTCACAGCGCCACACACCCGTGCTCAGGTTTTGAGCACCGCCCAGCGGAGCATCCAGCGCATTCCAGGTTTCACGCAAAGGGTTGCCGGCGATCAGGCGCTCGGGCCGGGGGTGGGACAGTTCTGCCTGCCCCTGCACCGGCAGGCCAAAACCGAGCAAGCCGTGGGCGGTCAGCCCTTCAGCAGCGCCGATATCGGACGACATATCGCTCAAGCGGGACTCCGCCTTTTGGGGCTGTTCAGGCGCGCGGCAAGGTCACACCGTGTTGACCCTGGTACTTGCCGCCCCGATCTTTGTACGACACGTCGCACACCTCGTCACTCTCGAAGAACAGCACCTGCGCGCAGCCTTCGCCCGCGTAGATTTTGGCCGGCAGCGGTGTGGTGTTGCTGAACTCGAGCGTCACGTAGCCTTCCCACTCCGGCTCGAACGGCGTGACGTTGACGATGATGCCGCAGCGCGCATACGTGCTCTTGCCCAGACAGATGGTCAGCACATTGCGCGGGATGCGGAAATACTCCACCGTGCGCGCCAGCGCGAAGCTGTTGGGCGGAATGATGCAATGGTCGCCATGAAAATCGACAAAGCTCTTTTCGTCGAAGTTCTTCGGGTCCACCACGGTGCTGTGGATGTTGGTGAAGACCTTGAATTCGGGCGCGCAACGGATGTCATAGCCGTAGCTGCTCGTGCCGTAGCTGACGATCTTTTTTCCATTCGTCTCGCGGATCTGGCCCGGCTCGAACGGTTCGATCATGCCGTGCTGTTCGGCCATGCGGCGAATCCACTTGTCGCTTTTGATGCTCATGCGTATGCGCTCCAGTTGGCGCCGATTCTAAGGTTTGTCAGATTCACCGCCGCTCAGTCGTGCTCGCGCAGTCCTTCAAAGTAAGCCTTGAGCTGCCGTTCCCAGCCGCGCTTGGTCGGGCCGTCGACAAAACTCGCTTCAAAACTGTTGAACGCCAACTGGTAGGCGTGACGCGGCTCGAGGTCGAGCGCCGCGAACAGCTGCAGGAAGTTCTCGTTCAGGTAGCCACCAAAATAGGCCGGGTCGTCGGAGTTGACCGTGACACACAACCCGGCGTCCAGCAACTGGCGCAGGTTGTGTTGCGCCATCGTCGGGAAGACGCACAACTTCACGTTGGACAGGGGGCACACGGTCAGCGGCATCCGTTCGTCGGCCAGGCGTTTCATCAGCGCAGCATCGTGCACCGACTGAACGCCGTGGTCGATGCGTTCGACCTTCAGCGCGTCCAGCGCACTCCAGATGTAGGCGGGGGGGCCCTCCTCGCCCGCGTGGGCGACCACATGCAAACCCAGCTCACGGCAGCGGGCAAACACACGTTTGAACTTTTCGGGCGGGTGGCCCACCTCGCTGGAATCCAACCCCACCCCAATGAAGTGATGCCGGTAGGGCAACGCCGCCTCCAGCGTGGCGAACGCGTCCTCCTCGCTGAGGTGGCGCAGGAAACACAGGATCAACTTCGCACTCAGGCCAAACTCCTGGTGCGCGCGCTGGCAGGCGTGGTGCAGCCCCTCGATCACCGTCCCCATGGGCACGCCGCGGGCGGTGTGGGTCTGCGGATCGAAAAAGATTTCGGTGTGCACCACGTTGTCGCCGGCGGCCTTTTGCAGGTAGGCCCAAGCCATGTCGAAGAAATCTTGCTCCTTCAGCAACACGCTGGCGCCGGCGTAGTAAATGTCCAGAAAGCTCTGCAGATCGGTGAACGCATAGGCGGCGCGCAAGGCCTCCACATCCGCGTAAGGCAATTGCACGCCGTTGCGCTGCGCGAGCTTGAAGATCAGCTCTGGCTCCAGCGAGCCCTCGATGTGGATGTGCAGCTCGGCCTTGGGCATGTTGCGCAACACGTTCGGCAAGCGTTGCGGGGTGATGTGGGGCATATGGAACATCAGCACACTCCAAAAGTGATACCGCATGCCTGGAGGTAGCGGCGGTAGGCGGCACTCAGGCGGTCGGCGGCGCTGTGCGCTTCTCCACCGCTCAAGGGCAGCCGCTTGGGCTGCTGCGACTCCAGCACCGGCTGGTCCTGCGAAAAAATCTCCACCTGGAAATCGCGCAACACGTCGTCAGACGATACCGCATCTGTGGTGTATTGGGCAAACCACAAGCGACAACTGTCGGGCGTGGTGGGGCAGGCCCAGATGGTGTAGCTGTCCTGAGGGCCACCCGCATCGCCCTGCTTGCTGAGCAGGGCGCTGTAGGGGCTGAGCACTTCGTAGCGGTAGGTCACCCAGTCTCCGCCCGCCGCGGCGGCACTGGCCCGCGGCTGCCAGGCCTTGTAGGCCTCGATCACCGGGCGGCCATCGGTGGTGTGGGTCACCTCATAGGGCGGCACTTCCGGGTGATCGGCAGCACCCAGCCAGCCTTCATGCACAAAGGCGAAGTGTGAGGTATCGAGAAAGTTCTCGACGGCGCGTGGCGCGCTGGTGGCCACATCGAACGGACCATAGATGAGACGTCTTGACGGCAGGTGACTCAGGTCGGGCAAGGCAAGTCGCTCGGCCATCACAGAGCCGGGCGATTGCCCTTTGTCGGCCACCAGCGCCACCCAGATCAGCCCTTCATGTTCGGCAACCGGGTAACGGCAGACACTGCTGCTGACGGGCGGCGTGAACCCAGGCTGCGCGGGAATGCCCACACAGCGCCCGGACGCCTCAAAGCGCCAGCCGTGGTACGGACACTGAAGGTGGCCATTGAGAACCCGGCCCATCGAAAGCTGAGCCCCGCGGTGCGGGCAGCGATCCACCATGGCCACCGGGTGCCCTTGCGCCTCGCGCCACAGTACCAGCGGCTGATCCAGCAGGCGCACACCTTGCGGCTCGGCACCCAACTCATCGGCCAGAGCCACTGGCCACCACCACGTCGTTTCCTTCAGCATTGCACACTCCCACGGATTCCCGAAAAAAAACCACCCAACCAGGCGAGCCCGGTGGGGTGGCCGTGCCGAGTGCGGGCGACATACCCGCACCGGCCCTGTGAGCCCAGAATCCGTCGCTTACTTGCCAGACGGCACGCGACCTTCCACGCCTTTGACGAAGAAGTTGATACCGTCTTTCCAGGCTTGGTCGGCTTGGACGCCCGAGGCGAGCACTTCCTTGCCGGTGTTGTCCTTGATCGGGCCAGTGAAGGGCTCGAAGGTACCGGCTTTCAAGCCGGCCTTGATTTCTTCAACTTTGGCCTTCGCTTCGGCCGGCACCACGTCGTTGATCTTGATCAGGTCGTTCAGGCCTTCCTTCACGCCCCAGACGGTGCGAGTGGTTTGCCAGGTGCCATTCTTCACGTCCTCGATGGTCTTGATGTAGTACGGGCCCCAATCGGCGATGGCCGAGGCCAGGTGGGCTTTGGGACCGAAAGCGCTCATGTCGCTGTCCCAACCGAAGGCGTACTTGCCATTTTTCTCGGCGGTTTGCAGCACGGCGGTGGAGTCGGTGTTTTGCAGCAGGACGTCGGCACCCTGGTTGATCAGGCTTTGCGCGGCGTCGCTTTCTTTCGGCGGATCAAACCAGGTGTTCACCCAGACCACCTTGGTCTTGATCTTGGGGTTCACGCTCTGCGCGCCCAAGGTGAAGGCGTTGATGTTGCGCAGCACTTCCGGGATCGGGAACGAGCCGACGAAGCCCAGCGTGTTGGACTTGGTCATGCTGCCCGCGATGACACCGGCCATGTAGGTATCCTGGTAGAAGCTGGCGTCATAGATGCGCATGTTGGGCGCGGTTTTGTAGCCGGTTGCGTGTTCGAACTTCACATCCGGAAACTCGGCGGCCACTTTCAGCATCGGCTCCATGTAGCCGAAGGACGTAGCAAAAATGATCTTGTTGCCCTGTTGCGCCAGATCGCGGATCACGCGCTCGGCGTCGGCACCCTCGGGCACGCTTTCCACAAAAGTGGTCTGCAGCGCGGCGCCGAACTTGGCTTCAGCCGCTTTGCGTCCGAGGTCGTGTGCAAACGACCAGCCGGCATCGCCCACCGGACCCACGTAAATCCAGGCAGCCTTCAGCGGCTCAGCCTTGGGCGCTTCGGTCACGGGTGCCGCTGCAGGTGCCGGCTCCTCTTTTTTACCGCAACCCATCAGGGCTGCAGAGGCCACCACGCTCAGGGCGGCTGCCTTGAGCCACACACGTTTCTGAATGTCAATCATCTCAACTCCTTGGTACAAGCTACGGTTCACGGAAAACAACAGAAATTATGCGACCAACCGGGCCCCAACGGTTCAAGCACCGGGGTAAAACGGTTTGCCGATCGACTGCGGCATGTTGGTGCGAATCCACATCGGGTTGCGCGAGATCAGCACCAGCACCACCACAGTGGCCAGGTAAGGCAACATCGTCAGCACTTGGCTAGGCACGTTCACCCCCATGCCCTGCAGGTGGAACTGCACCATGGTGAGCCCGCCGAACAGGTAAGCACCAAGCAATACGCGTGCCGGGCGCCAAGTGGCAAAGGTCGTCAGGGCCAGGGCAATCCAGCCTTTGCCTGCAATCATGCCCTCCACCCACAAGGGCGTGTACACGGTGGACACGTAAGCGCCCGCCAGACCGCACAGCGCACCGCCCACCACCACCGCCAGCAGGCGAATGCGGCGTACTGGGTAACCCAACGCGTGGGCAGACTCCGGACTTTCGCCGACGCTGCGCAGGACCAGACCGGCTCGGGTGCGGTAGAAGAACCAGATCAACGCCAGCATCAGGAACACCGCAAAGTACACCATGGCATGCTGGCGGAACAGCGCGGGCCCGATAAAGGGAATGTCACCCAGCAACGGCACGGCAGACATGCCCTGATCGGGCAACTTGGCCTGGGTGTACGGGATGCCGGCGAACGCCGCAAATCCCGCCCCGAACAGGCTGAGCGCCAAGCCCGTGGCGTACTGGTTGGTGTTGAGCCAGATCACCAGCCAGCCGAACACCAGGGACAGCACAGCCCCAGCACCTAAACCGGCCAGAAAACCCCAACCAGTGGCCCCGAAATGCACCACAGCCGCAAAGCCTGCCAGCGCGCCGCACAGCATCAGGCCTTCGGCGCCGAGGTTGACAATCCCCGCCTTCTCGTTGATGAGCAGACCCAGCGCGGCAATCGCCAGCACCGTGCCCGCATTCAGCGAGGCGGCGATCAGCAGAGCGGTCGATTCCATCAGGACTTCCTCCACTTCAGGCGGTAGGCGATCAGCGTATCGCAAGCGAGCAGGGCAAACAGCAGCACACCCTGGAAGACGCCTGTGATGGCCTTGGGCAAACCAAGACGGGACTGCGCCAGTTCACCGCCGATGTAAAACATGCTCATCAGAATGGCCGAGAACACAATGCCCACCGGGTGCAGACGCCCCACAAATGCCACGATGATGGCCGCAAACCCGTAGCCCACGGGCACGTGCGGCGTGAGTTGCCCGATGGGGCCTGCCACTTCCAGCGCCCCGGCCAAGCCAGCCATGGCGCCCGAGAACAGCAACGCGATCCACAGCGCGCGCCGCGATGAAAAACCCGCGTAACGCGCGGCCGCAGGCGCCAGCCCGCCCACCTGCTGGGCAAAGCCCGAGTAGGTACGCGCCAGGTACAACCAGACACCGACCACGCCCACCAAAGCCAGCAACAGCCCGATGTTCACCCGGGAGCCGGTGAACAGGCGGGGCACCTGGGCCGCCTTCTCAAACGTCTGGGTTTGCGGAAAGTTGAAGCCCATCGGGTCTTTCCAGGGACCATAAACGAGGTAATTCAGGATCTGCACCGCCACGTACACCAGCATCAGGCTGACCAGGATTTCGTTGGCATTGAACCGGTCGCGCAACACAGCCGTGACGCTGGCCCAGAGCATGCCACCCAGCACGCCAGCGGCCAGCACCGCCCAGACGATCCAGGGGCCGGTGGTCTTGTCTGCCATCAGCGCCACGCCGCCGGCAAACACCGCACCAATGACGAACTGCCCTTCAGCGCCGATGTTCCACACGTTGGACCGGAAGCACACCGCCAGCCCGAGTCCGATCAACAGCAGTGGCGTGGCCTTGACCATGAGTTCACCCACGGCATACCAGGACTTGACCGGCTCCACAAAAAACACCTGCAGGCCGCGCACCGGGTCCTTGCCCAGCACCACAAACAGGCCGATACCGATCAACACCGTCAACGCCAGCGCCAGCAGTGGCGAGGCGTAACTCCACGCCTGCGACGGCTGTGGGCGAACTTCAAGCTTGAGCATGAGCCACCTCCTGGTCGGCAGGCTGCCACAGCCCGGACATCCACTCCCCAATCCGCTCCACGGTGGCATCAGCGCGCATCACGCTCGGCGACAGGCGCCCTTTGGCGATCACGTGCATGCGGTCACAGATTTCAAACAATTCGTCCAGCTCCTCACTGACCACCAGCACCGCGCAACCGGCGTCGCGCAAAGCCAGTATTTCGCCCCGAATCTGGGCCGAAGCACCCACATCCACGCCCCAGGTCGGCTGGCTGACGATCAGCAGCTTGGGCTTGGCTTCGATCTCGCGGCCCACAATGAACTTTTGCAAATTGCCGCCCGACAAGGACTTGGCTGCGGCATCGGGCCCGTTGGCCTTGACCTGGTAACGCGCGATGATGTCGCGCGCCTGGGTTTTGAGCTGCCCCAGCTTGAGCCAGCCCAAGGGACCAATGGCATCGCGGCGCGACAGCAACAGGTTCTGTGCCAGACTCAGTGTGGGTACCGCACCCCGGCCCAGCCGTTCTTCAGGCACAAAGTGCAGCCCCAGCCTGCGTCGGCGCCCTGGCGCCAGGCGCGACACGTCCTGGCCACCCAGCCGGATGCTGCCCACGGGTGAGCGCGGGTTTTCGCCCGACAAGGCGTAAAGCAATTCACTCTGCCCGTTGCCTGACACCCCGGCAATGCCCACCACCTCGCCGGCGCGCACCTGCAGGGCCATGTTGTGCAGATGGGTGCCAAAGGGGTCATCGCTGCGCAGAGACAAGCCGCTCACCTCCAGCACGGCGGCCCCCGGCGCATAGGGACGGGCCTGCAGCGCGGGCGGCTCGGCGCCGATCATCAGGCGGCTCAGCGAAGCGTTGGTTTCCTGGCGCGGATCGCAGTCGCCCGTGACCTTGCCGCCGCGCATCACGGTGCAGGCAGTGCACAGGGCGCGAATTTCGTGCAGCTTGTGGCTGATGTACAGAATGCTGCAGCCCTCGTCGGCCAGCTTGCGCAGCACCACGAAGAGCTTTTCCACCGCCTGGGGCGTCAGCACCGAGGTGGGTTCGTCCAGAATCAGCAATTGCGGGCTGGTCAGCAACGCACGGATGATCTCGACCCGCTGCATTTCCCCCACGCTCAGGCTGTGCACCGGGCGCGCCGGGTCGATGTCCAGCCCGTACTCACGCGCTTTCAGGCTGATGCTTTCGCTCACCTCCTGCAAGCTGAGCGACTTGTCCAAGCCCAGCCAGACGTTTTCGGCCACCGTGAGCGTGTCAAACAGGCTGAAGTGCTGGAACACCATGCTGATGCCCAGCGCACGCGCCTCCTGCGGGTTGCGGATGTGCACCGGCTTGCCGTTGAACAGCACCGCGCCATCGTCGGGCTTGACGGCACCGTAGATGATTTTCATCAGCGTGGACTTGCCGGCTCCGTTTTCGCCGAGCACCGCGTGGATGGTGCCGGGCGCCACCGTCAACGATACGTTGTCGTTGGCAACGACGCCGGGATAGCGCTTGGTGATCTGCGTGAGTTGAAGGCGGAAAGGCTGACTCATGCGTCGTTCGCTTTCGAAGCGGTTTCGTCGCGGCGCAACGCCCCTGCCACCGAGCGGACGCATTCACGCAACCACTGGCCGGCCGGCGACACGTGGGTGCGTTCGTGCCACAACTGGTAGTACATCAGGCGGGGAAAAGGTACGGGGCAGGGAAGAATTTCCACCGGCAATTGTTCCAGAAACCGTTCGCAAAAATGGCGACCGGTGGTGAGTACAAGCAAACTCGATGCCACCATCGACGGAATCAGACTGAAATGGGGACACCGCACGGCGATGTTGCGGGTCAGGCCCTGGCTGGCCAGGTGGTCGTCGATGACTCCGCGGGCCCCGGGGTGGGTGGGCGTGGGGGCAATGTGTTCGGCGGCCAGCCAGGCGTCAGCGTCCCAGCCACGACGCACCGCCGGGTGCTGGCGAGACACCAGACACACCACCTCGTCCCCAAACAGGCGGCCCAGGTGCAGATCGCCCGAGGGCTGGGGCCAGTTGCCGATCACCACGTCCACCTCCCCCACAGCCAGACGGCGGTGGTAATCCGACTCGCCCGATAGGGGATGTATTTCAATCGGGCACAGCGGCGCCTGGGCCTTGATGTGGGTGACCAGCTGGGGCAGGAAGAGAGGATCCAGGTAGTCGCTGGCGGCCAGGGTGAACGTGTGGCGAGCCGTGGCGGGGTCGAACCGGCGTGCGTCAGAGAACATCATCTCGGCCGAACGCAGGATGTGCCCGGCCGGCTCGATCATGCGCAGCCCCGCCGGCGTAGGCACCATGCCTGTGCCCGATCGCACCAGCAAGGGGTCGCCAGAGAGCTCGCGCAAACGGCGCAGGGCCGCACTGACGGCAGGCTGGTACATGCCCAGCCGCATGGCGGTGCGTGAGACGTTGCGTTCAGTGAGCACGGTGTGCAAGACCCGGATGAGATGGAGGTCAATCTTGTCGAAAAGCGTCTGGTCTTTCATACCGGGCCCTGCATGAAGCGCATACCATGGCATATATGTTGCTGGACCACGAACCCCGTACTCTTGCGCGCATGAAGACCACTCCCGCACCTGAAGTTGCCTCCCGCCCTCTGCGTTTTCTCAGGCGCGGGGCCGTTGTGTCCCTGGCGAATGTACCACCCAGCCGCACTCTGCTGGACGTGCTGCGCGAAGACCTGCACCTGACGGCCACCAAGGAGGGGTGTGGCGAAGGTGACTGCGGCGCCTGTACCGTGGTGGTGGGCGAGCGCACCAGCGACGGCTTGCGCTACAAGGCGATCAACAGCTGCATTCGGCTGGCGCATTCGGTGGACGGCATGGCCGTGTGGACCGCGGCCGACCTGGCCGGCCACGACGACCCCGCCACCGCACCGCTGCACCCTGTTCAGGAAGCCATGGTGCAGTGCCATGGCAGCCAGTGCGGCTTTTGCACACCCGGGTTTGTGATGAGCCTGTTTGCCATGTACCAAAACAGCGCCGGCGGCCAGGGCATCACGCGCGAACAGGCCCAGGCCGACCTGTCGGGCAACCTTTGCCGTTGCACGGGCTACCGTCCTATCCTGGACGCTGCCCAGCGCATGGGCGAACTGCCGCTGCCCGATGCCTGTCGGGTGGACGAAGCGGCCACATTGGATTCGCTGGCCGCCATCAGCCCGGTGCCGGCTGTCACCGACGCCTACCTCAAACCCACCAGCCTGCACGCACTGCTACAAGCGCGCCACCAGCGGCCGCAAGCGCAGCTGGTGGCCGGTTGCACCGACGTCGGGCTGTGGGTCACCAAACAGCACCGCTGCTACGACCAGATTCTGGACGTGACCGGTACCCGCGAACTGCAGCAGATCGAAACCTACCCGCACCACATCGCCATCGGCGCCGCCGTCAACCTGGCCGACGCGTTTGCCGCGCTGGTGGCCGAGCGCCCGCAGTTGCTGACCTTCAGCCAGCGTTTCGCCGGCCTGCCGGTGCGCAACTCCGGCACCCTCGGCGGCAACGTGGCCAACGGCTCCCCCATCGGCGACTCGATGCCACTGCTGATTGCAATGGGCGCCAGCGTGATACTGATGCGCTGGAAGCCCTCCCGCACCGGGGGTCAGGTGGCTCACCGCGAACTGCCCCTCGAAGACCTGTACACCGGTTACCGCACCAACGTGATGCACCCCGACGAGGTACTGGCCTGGATCAAGGTGCCTCGGCCCACCCCCCACGAATTGCTGCGGGTGTACAAGATCAGCAAGCGGTTTGACGACGACATTTCCGCCGTGTGCCTGGCCATTCGGCTGGAACTGAATGGCCAGCAGATCACCAGTGCCTCCATCGGCGCCGGCGGGGTCGCGGCCACCCCGGCACGCGCACGCCAGACCGAAGCAGCGCTGCGAGGCCACACCTGGTCAGCGGACACGGTGATGGCAGCCCAGGCTGCCTTGCGCGCCGAGTTTCGCCCGATCAGCGACATGCGTGCCAGCGCGGGCTACCGGCAAACGGTTCTGGCCAACCTGCTACAACGCTTCTGGCTGGACAGCCAGGGCGAGCAGAACATTCAGCTGGACAACCTGGCCACGCTGGAGGTGTTGGCATGAACGCACCCGATTTGAAGCTGAGCGCGCCACCCGAGGCGGAACGTGCCGCCGGTGTATCGCGGCATCACGAAAGCGCCCGCGCCCAGGTGGCTGGCGCCGCCACATACATCGACGATCTGCCCGAAGTGCGCGGCACCCTGCAGGCAGCGCCTGTGTGCTCGCCGGTCGCACACGGCGTACTCAACGGCATCGACGCTACCGCGGCACTGGCGCTGCCCGGGGTGCGCGCCTTCGTCAGCGCGACAGACATTCCCGGCGACCGTACCCTCGCCGCGTTCGCCCACGACGAACCAGTGTTTGCCCACGGCACGGTGCAGTTTCTGGGACAGGTTGGCGGGCTGATTTTGGCCGAAGACGTGAACACCGCCCGGCGTGCGGCGCGCCTGGTGAAGTGGGACATCACGCCCCTGCCCCCGGTGCTGACGGTGCACGAAGCACACGCCCGGCAGAGTTATGTGCTGCCGCCCGTGCACGTCAAACGCGGGGACGCCACTCAGGCCTTGGGCCGGGCACCGCACCGCCTGCAGGGCGAGTTTGAAGTGGGCGGCCAAGAACATTTCTACCTCGAAGGCCAGATCGCCTATGCCCTGCCACTGGAACAGAACCAGTGGTGCATCCATTCGAGCACCCAGCATCCGGGCGAAGTGCAGCATTGGGTGGCCCACGCGCTGGGGGTGGACAACCATGCGGTGAAGGTGGAGTGCCGCCGCATGGGGGGTGGCTTTGGCGGCAAGGAAACCCAGGCAGGCCACCTGGCGGTGTGGGCGGCCGTGGCCGCGCGCCAAACCCGGCGCCCCGTCAAGCTGCGGCTGGACCGCGACGACGACTTCATGATCACCGGCAAGCGGCACCCGTTCGCCTACCGCTACGACGTGGGCTTTGACGACACCGGCCGGCTCTGCGGCCTGCAACTGGACATGCTGGCCAACTGCGGCTTCAGCGCCGACCTGTCGGGCCCGGTGGCCGACCGCGCCATCTTCCACGCCGACAACGCCTACTTCCTGGAAGACGTGGCCATCAGCAGCTACCGCTGCAAGACCAACACCCAGAGCCACACCGCGTTCCGGGGCTTCGGCGGCCCGCAGGGTGTGATCGTCATCGAACGCATCATGGGCGACATTGCCCGTCACCTGGGGCTGGACGCGCTGGACGTGCGGCTGCGCAACCTTTACGGCACCACCGACCGCAACGTCACCCACTACCAGATGGCGGTGGAAGACAACATTCTTGAGCCGTTGATGACCACGCTGGCGCGCAACGCACGCTACCGTGAGCGAGCCGAGGACATCGCGCATTGGAACGCAAGCAGCCCTGTGATCAAACGCGGCATTGCGCTGACGCCGGTGAAGTTCGGCATCAGCTTCACCGCCACCCTGTTCAACCAGGCCGGTGCGCTGGTGCACGTGTACACCGACGGCAGCGTGCAGGTGAACCACGGCGGCACTGAAATGGGCCAGGGCCTGAACACGAAGGTGGCACAGATCGTGGCCGACGAACTGGGCGTGCCTTTCGACAAGGTGCTGGCCACGGCGGCCGACACCAGCAAGGTGCCCAACGCCAGCGCCACCGCCGCCAGCAGCGGCACCGACCTGAACGGCCGTGCAGCCCAGTTTGCAGCGCGCAACGTGCGCGACAACCTGGCCAGCTTCGTGGCGGGCCTGGACGGCTGCGGTGCCGGCGCGGTGCGATTTGAAGCGGGCCGGGTCATCACCGACAAGACCACACGGCGCTGGGAAGACGTGGTGGGTGCGGCCTACGCCAACCGCATCCAGCTCTGGAGCGATGGGTTCTACCGCACACCCAAAATCCACTACGACAAGACCACCATGCTGGGCCGGCCGTTCTACTACTTCGCCTATGGCGCGGCCTGCACCGAAGTCGCCATCGACACACTGACCGGTGAAAACCGGGTGCTCAAGGTGGACATCCTGCACGACGTGGGCCACAGCATCAACCCGGCCATCGACATCGGGCAGATCGAGGGCGGCTTTGTGCAAGGCATGGGCTGGCTGACCACCGAGCAACTGGTTTGGGACGACAAGGGCCTGCTGCGCACCCACGCACCCAGCACCTACAAAATACCGACCACTGGCGACGTGCCCGCCCACCTGAAAGTGGACCTGTGGCCCGAACCCAACCGGGAGGACAACGTGCACGGCAGCAAGGCCGTGGGCGAGCCGCCCTTCATGCTGGCCATCAGCGTGTACGAAGCTTTGCGGGACGCTGTGGCCCAGGCGGGTGGTCAACCCGGGGCGATGAATGCCCCGGTGACAGCCGAAGAGGTGTTACGCACCGTCGGCTGAGCGCGCACTCATCACTGCCAATGCTGGCGGTGATCGATGGCGTACTGCCGCAAGGTGATGGGGGCACGTCCGCTGATACGGCGTACTTCGTCTGTGGTGCGAGCGGCGTGACCCGCCTTGAACGCAGCCAGAATCACCAGCAGGAACTCGGCGTAATCCGCAGGCAGGCCGGCGCCGAGCAGGCCCTGACGCATCGCGTCTTCGGAAGTGTCGGTGTACCCAATCGGACGGCCAGCGGCTTCCGACAGCGTGGCAGCTACCTGAGCGTGGTCCAGGCATTCGCTGCCAGTCAGGTCGTAGGCCGCGTTCACGAAGTCATCTGACGTCAGTAAACGGGCTGCCACAGCAGCGATGTCGCGGGTGTCGATGAAACTGCCTTGGGCGTTGCCCACCGGCAGCAGGATCTGTCCCGTGCTTTGGATACCGTGCAGCCAGAAGGTGTGGAAGTTCTGCATGAACCAGTTTGGACGGATGACGTTCCACGCCAGGCCAGATCGCTCCAGATGCAGCTCTGCCTGCCGCAGGGGAATGTGGTCATCGGCATTGGCGCCCATGGCCGACAGCAACAGCACCTTGCGCACGCCAGCCGCCTTCGCAGCGTCGATGGCGGGTATCAGCAGTTCGTGCTGGTTGGCAAAACCAGGCGGCGCCATCAGAAACAGCTGCTCCACACCGGCCATGGCCTGGGCCACACCGGCACCGGTGGCCAGGTTGAGCTGCACTTCATCAGACTGGGTGGGCATGCGGCTGGTGCCGCGCCGCACGGTCTGTCCGTGGGCGGTCAGCAAAGCTGCCAAAGCGGAACCGATCTGGCCATGGGCACCGGTCACAAGGGTCGTGGTCATGAAAAAACTCCTGAAGTTGTCGAAAGCAAGGAACGTCAGTTTGATCCGCAACCATCAGGAACAAAATGCATGAAATTCTTTATTTCATGTTCAATAGTCCATAAAATCAGATTTCATGGACATGCTTTCCGAAATTCTTCAAACCGCAGGCCTCAAGCGCCGGCTGCTGGACGTGCACGCACTATCGAGCGAACATGGGCTGCGCTTTCCTTGCGAACGCAGCTTCGGCCTGCACGCTGTCACGCGCGGGCAAGCCTACGTGCACGCACCCAATTTGCCCGAGCCCCTGGCCTTGCAAGCGGGCGATCTGGTGCTGATGGCGCGCGGCTGTGTCCACCAGTTGTCGTTGAGCGCGCAAACACCTGTGAACAGCATCACCATTGCAGTGGCCGACTTTGCCGGCGCAGATGTCTCGCCTGCGCCTCCAGCCGGTGCGGCCCATGTCATCAGCGCAGCGTACCAACTGTGGCACGCACCTTTGCACCCATTTCTGCAGCAATTGCCGGGGTGGTTTGTGCTGCGCGGCACCACTTTGGCGCCGCTATCGCCCTTGCCCTTGACGCTGGGCCTGCTGGACCGTGAATTGCAAGGCGACGCTCCGGGCGCCACCTCGGCCACCCACGGTTTGCTGGACGCCTTGTTCGCTTTTGCCCTGCGCGAAATTGCCCAGCGCGATAACCCCGCCGCTCCCGGATGGCACCATGGCATCAACGACCGGCAGATCCGCCAGGTGCTGACGCTGATGCACCGCAACCTGAGCCACCCCTGGACGTTGGAAACCCTGGCCCAGCAAGCGGGCTTGTCACGCTCGGCGTTGGCCGACCGGTTCCCGCAAGCCATGGGCGACACGCCACTCAACCACCTGCGCACACTGCGCATGCAAAAAGCCATGCAGCTGCTGTGCGACACCCGGCAAACGCTGGAGCAAGTGGCCCAGGCCGTGGGCTACCAGGACGCGTTCGGCTTTTCCAAGGTGTTCAAGCGCACCACCGGGCAGTCGCCCCGGCAGTTCCGCGAGCAGGATGCGCAAGACCGCCAGACGCCCTACCGCTTTCAGGAAGCGTTAAGGCTCGCAAGCGCCGGGGCTTAGAATCCAGCGCTCTTTTTCCTGCGCCAACGCCCTTCATGCATTACTCCCTGTCCCACCACAAGCTCAAACTCATCCTGTCGGCCCAAGGCATCAAGTCTGGCGATGCTGGCGCCATCGACAAACTCTTTGGTGGAGACGACGGCTACTACTGGTTCGGCACCCTGCGCGACATGTGCCCGGAGGGCAAAACGCTGTCCTGGGAGAACCAGTACGCCATGGTCAATGCCATCCAGGCCCATGAGAATGCAACCGCCGAGGAAGACGAAATGGCACCCCAGAAGCCCAGCCCCGCCAACCTGGCCGCCATCTCCAAGCTGCTGGCCGACCCGATCTGACGTTCAAGCCGTCACGCGGGCGAACGGCGGCAGCCCCTGCAGCAAACGCTGTCCATAGCTGGTGGTGCTCAGCCGCCGGTCGTAGATATAAACGTGGGCCTCGTCCTCTTCGGTGCGGATGGCGCGGCCCACCCACTGCGCCAGCCGGATCGCGGTGGCCGGCACCACCAGCTCCATGAACGGATCGCGGCCATTGGCGCGCAGCCACTCTGCACGGGCCTCGCCCACCGGGTCGTCCGGTGGCATGAAGGGCAACTTGGTGATGAACAGGTCCTCGCACAAGCGTCCGGGCAAATCCAGCCCCTCGCCAAACGACTGGAGCCCAAAGACGATGGACGGCTCGCCCTCCTCCACCCGCCGGCGGTGGCGGGCCAGCAGCTGCGCACGCGGCCATTCGGTCTGCACCAACACCCGTTCGCGCAATGCGGGCGACAGGGCCTCGGTCGCGCGGCGCATCTGCTCGCGCGAGGTGAACAGCACCAGCGCCCCATGCCGCACCAGGGCCAAGTCGCGCGTCAAGGCGTCGATCATCTGGCGGGTGTAGGCCTCCACGTCTTTGGGGTCGGCCTGGGTGCCGGCCAGCACCAGCCGGCCCTGGCGCTGGAAGTCGAATGGGCTGGGAACTTCCAGTGCCACCACATCCGGGTCGCCACTCAAGCCGGCTTCTTTCAGGAAAAAATCGAACCGGCCGCAACTGGTCAACGTGGCCGAGGTCAACACCGCGCCGCGCACCGCCTGCCACAGGTGGTGGCGCAGCGTCGTACCAGGCAGCGTGGGGCTGGCGTGGGCTTGCAACAGCAGGTGGTCACCGCGCGTTTGCTGGGTGAACCATTTGGCCACCGGACTGCCGCCCTCTTCGGGTTGCTGCAGCAAATGGTGCGCGGTGGCGTACACCGCCTCCAGCCGCGGCGCCAGGCTGCCCAGCTGCACGTAGTAGGTGGCCAGGCGGCGCGCTTCGTCGGGGTGGTCGCGGATTTCGGCCCGCAAGGCTTTGCTCAACGCCCGCAAGGCGTCCATGAACACCTGGGCGCTGTGGGCCACCTGTGCCACCGGGGTGACCAGCACGTCTGGCAATCGCCCTTGCGCGAGCCGCACCCGAGCGCTGGACTCGCTGCCGCTGCGGACTGAGCCCCAGGCGCGTTGGGCGTTCTGGCGCAACGCGTCGCCGTACTGGTGCATCACCAAGCGGGCCAGGTCTTGCAAACCCTGGCGCAGCAACGCGGCGTGTTTGGGCACGTCGGCCAGTTCCTCCACAGCCAGCAAGCCGCCCACTTTCAACGCCCGGCTGGCCAAGCGGTCGATCCAGGTCAGGTGCGACAAATCCATATGGCTGGCAAACTGGTCCAGCGCAATACCGGGCAAGTGGTGGGCTTCGTCCAGCACCAGCAGGCAGTTGTCGAGTTCGGGCAGGGCGCGCGAGCCGAGTGAACTCAGCAGCAGGTCGTGGTTGACCACGATCACCTGCGCGCCGACCAGCTGTTTGCGCTGTTCGAAATAGCTGCATTGGCCGTATGACGGACAGTGCTTGGCGGTGCAGGAACTCACATCAGCCGCCACCGCCTGCCACCACAACGGATCGGGTGGCTGGGCCAGGGTGTCCCGGTCGCCGCTCCAGCGGCCGCTCACCAGGTCCGCGTGCATGGTGGCGTAGGCGCTTCGGCGGGCGTCATCGCCTTGATCCGCCAGTGCCCGGCCCGGTGCCGGTGTGTCCTGGAAGAGATCATCCTCTACGAGGTCGTCCACATCGCCATCGGGGTGATCGGCAGCATCACCTTGCACCATCCAGCGTTCCAATTTGAGCTTGCACACGTAGCGGCCACGCCCTTTGGCCAGTGCAAAGCGAAATGGCTGCCCAAATGTCCCTGCCAGAGCGGGCAGGTCCTTGTTCACCAGTTGCTCTTGCAGTGCGACGGTGGCGGTGGAGATCATCACCCGGGTCTGCCGGCGCAGGGCCAGAGCAATAGCCGGCGCGCAGTAGGCCAGCGACTTGCCCACTCCCGTACCGGCCTGAATCACTGCAATTGACCGGGTGGCGGGCTCTGGCGGCTCGTCGTCATCGGGCTGCTCGGCCGGACGTCCCAGATCGGCTTCGCTGAACACGCAGGCCACCTGCTCGGCCATCAGGCGTTGGCCAGGTCGGGGTCGCAAAGCCGCCTGCTCCTGCACCAACCGGTCGAACACCGCCAACGCCTCCCGCGCCATGTCTGTTTTTTCCATGGCCGGGAGTGTGGCACAGCGCAGAAAACGTCATGGGAAACACGCATAATGGCAAACAACCAAAAAAATACTCAGGATTGCGCCAGGGAGTCGTTCGCGCCACGCACAGGACAGCACTCGTTCCATGACCTCCGGATTTCCCTCCCGAACCCACGGCAAGCCCGGCTTGGTCACCGGGATCGACAGGGTTTTGCAGGTTTTCTCGGCCTACTGGATCCCCGTTTTTTTCGCACTGTTCACCTTGGTGGCTTTGGGTGTGTGGAACAGCCAATACCCGCCCGGGCAGGGCCGCACGCTGCCCTTCCAGTCAATCCGTGACGATGCTGGCAACCTGACACCAGAGCAGGCACGGGACAGCCTGCAGAGCAGACCGGTCGTACAGCAGCTCGATACCAACCTGTCATCGCGGCCTTTCTGGGTGTTGTTGCCAGGCCCCACACCAGACGATGTGCTCGAATTCCCGTCGCGTCATGCCACATCCATGCGCTGCTGGGATGCCCAAACCTTGTCCGCGCTGGGTGAAATCGACCGCAACCAGGCGACCGGACACCTGAGCCATTCTCGGGCGGGTTTTGCGCTGAGCTTCCCCACCGTGTCACAAGTCTTGTGCGAAGCCAGGTTCGCCGGACCGGCGCGCTTTTCGGCCAAAGCGTGGGTCGCAGCCGACCTCGCGGTGCGCGAGGCCGAATTCCAACGCAATTCCGGCTTGCTGGACGGCGGCATCCTCATGCTGGCCATGTTCACACTGATCGCCGGCTTTATCAGTCGCAACCGCCACTACCTGCTGTTTGCTGCGTGGCTGGTGGTGAATTTGCGCATGGCCGCACTGTCCATGGGCTGGGACGCCCAGTGGCTTGGCCAGAGCATTCCGTACGCCTGGCTGGCACAGCTGCGCCCACTCACGCTGGCTTTGTATTTTCTGGCAACGGTGGTGCTGTTCAAGGCGCTGTTTGAAAGCGATCTCCACAAAGCGCGGTGCGAAAGCATGGTGCGGGTGGTGCAATGGGCCTGCCTGCCACTGGTGGCGCTGGCACTGATCCTGCCCTACGGCGACTTCCTGCGCATCATCTGGGTCAGTACCGCATTGGGCACGGCGGTGCTGATTTACGCTTTGTCGCGGATCTTGCTGCAAACCCGTTCACGCGTGGCCATGTGGTACGCCGCGTCCATCACCGTGGCTCTGTTTGCCAGCCTGTACGAGGTGATTGCCGCTGCACTGGGTGCCAAAGCGCTGATCGGTACCGTCAACAGCGTCACCGCTGCACTGACCTCCAGCCTGCTTGCATCCTTGGCGATTGCCGAACAGATCCGGCAAGAACACCAGCAGCGCCTCGCGGCACAGGAGGAGCTGCGCCACGCCTACGAGGTGATCCCGATCGGCCTGTTTACGCTGGACTTGCAAGGCCGCTGGCTCAGCGCCAACCCCGCACTGATGAACATGCTGGGCCTGAGCACACTGGATGCTGGACACGACACCTGGCAACAGGTTTTTTCCCCGCAAGACTGGCAACTGCTGGCAGAGCGCACGCGCGATGGTTCAGCGTCCGAACTGGAGCTGCCACTCGAACGCCCGGGCCAAACGCCCAAACGTTTCCTCGTCAAAGCCACGCTCGCCAGCGACAAGATTGAAGGCTCGCTGCAAGATGTGACCGAAAAGGCGCTGGCCACCGAGCACCTGCAGTTTCTGGCCGATCACGACACGCTGACCAAGGTGTTGAACCGGCGGGGCATCGAATCCAAGCTGCAACGCGGCTTGCAACGCTTGGGGCGGGGTAAGCCGCTGGCTGTGGCCTACCTGGACCTGGACCGCTTCAAGCTCATCAACGACCTGTACGGGCACGCTGCGGGCGATGTGGTGCTGCAGGACGTGTGCGCGCGGGTTCAATCGCCGCTGGGGCCCAACATGCACCTGGGCCGCGTGGGGGGCGATGAATTCCTGATCGTGATGACCGACACCCCACTGCACCGAGCCGAAGTGGTGTGCCGGGAAATTGTGGCGCGCATTTCCAGCAGCCCGTGCCAGGTGGGCGATCGAGCATTCCAGGTGCGCGGCTCCATTGGCCTGATCGAGGTCGGCGCGGGCTCGCAAGCCAAAGACATCGTCTCCACCGCAGACCATGCCTGCCGCCAAGCGAAAAAAGCCCAACCCTGCGGGCTGGTGGTCTACGAGCAGGGATCGCGCGTGTTCAGCGAGCATGAAGCCGAAATGCAGTTGATCGAGCGGCTGGCCACCAACCAGAAGATCGACGGCCTGTTTCTGGAAATGCAGCCCATCATGTCACTGCGCACGCCGCACGCGTCGCTCAACTTCGAAGTGCTGCTGCGCATGCAGGACGAGCACGGCGACCGGGTGCCCACAGACAGACTGATCCACGCCGGAGAAAACGCGGGTCGCATGGGCGTGATCGACCGCTGGGTGCTGCACACCACGCTGGACTGGCTGGACCTGCACAAGAACGACCTGAAAAACAACCAGTTTGTGTGTCTCAATCTGAGTGGCGCGTCACTCAACGACGAGCGCTTCATGGACGACGTGTTCGCTATGCTCGACAGGCGACGTCATCTGGCGCAGCGGTTGTGCCTGGAGATCACCGAAAGCGTGGCACTGCACGACATGGGCAACACGCGCCGATTCATCGATCGCGTGCGCAGCTATGGCGCGAAAGTTGCGCTGGACGACTTTGGCGCTGGCTACACATCGTTCTCGTACCTGAAGGACTTGCCGGCCGACCTGCTCAAAATCGACGGCAGCTTCATCGTCAACATGAACCGGCACCCAGCCAATGTGGCGATTGTGGAAGCGATCGTGAGCCTGGCGCAGAACCTGGGCATGAAGACGATTGCCGAATGGGCAGAGGACTTTGAAACCGTGGAAGCGCTGGCGGAAATCGGCGTGGACTACGTGCAAGGTTTCGTGGTCGCACGCCCTCAGTCTCCACAGCGGCTGCTCGAGGTTGAATCCGGCGCTGACTTCATCCGCGATGTGGCGCTCAAAGACTACCTCAGCACCCTGTCGGTGGACGATCTGAGCCACGTGGACCTGGTGCTCGGCCAACCGACCGGTACACAGACCGGTTCCCTGCTCTGAATCAGTCCAGCTTCAGGTCGGGGTGGGCGGTGTGGAACATGTACTCGCTCAGCGGGTGACCCTGGCTCTTCCACAGCTGCTCGGCATTGAAGACGTCGAAATACATCACGCGGTGTGGCAGGTTGAATACATGCTCCAGCGGGACGTAGCCCATGCCTGGGTACACGTCTTGGAACAACAGGCGGTCGTACTGCCGGTCGATCGGTGAACGCGCCGTGATCACCATGTAGCGAATGTCGTTGAGCAGGCAGTACAGGTAATACGCCTTGAACAGCACCGTCTTGACGACACGGCCCACCTTGTCCTGGGTGACGCCCAGGCGGGTGGCTTCGGCCAGCCCATGTCCAGCCAGCCAGTCCGGCAGCGTGATGGATTGTTCGAGCGTTAAGGGACGGTGCAGGTTGGTTTGAATGCGCATCGTGCCCAACGGTGAGCCGTCGAGCTTGGACTCGGCCAGCAGCACCGCCACACCCGGCGCGGCATCCAGGGTCTCTGGTCGTTGCAAGCCAGCGGTCATTTTGGGGTCAAGATGGCGCGAATAGGCCTCATGGCGGATGGCCACCGCTTTGGCGATGGCCTCGTCTCCACGAGCTACCCGCACCGTGAACGGCAAGGTTTCCGACATCACATGCCGACGGATCGCCGGATGGTCGGCTGGGGCTTGCCGCAGGCGTGCCAGAGGTGGCACGACGGGGGCGGCAAATATTTCGGATACTGCGCTCTGATACATGTCATTTCCCTCCTGCGGCGTTGACCGCGCTCAATGCAAGTCACATGAGGTCAATGTACGCAGGCGCAGCAAGGAATGAAGTTGGAAAAACGCCGTTTTGTGTGTCAGGTTTCACTGACATGGCTGTCAGCACCCGGGAAGCGACCCTTCTGGCGCTTACAATCAGCGCCGTGCTGGAAGCGTGGCAGAGTGGTCGATTGCACCGGTCTTGAAAACCGGCAACCCGCAAGGGTTCGTGAGTTCGAATCTCACCGCTTCCGCCAGCACCCGATGACGCTCAATCCGCGGGCTGCAGCGTGCCGTTGAGCAACGCTGGCAACTGCCCCAGCTTCAGTTTGAAGGCACAGGCCTGCGGGTGTCCGCCTCCACCAAAGCGCACCGCCAGCGCACTGGCATCAAAGTGGCGCAATGCTCGCAAGCCCACTTTCACCACATCTGGTCCGTCCACCCGGAACACAATGCCAAAGCTGCCTGACCGCTCGGCCAGCAGATTGCCGACGTCGCTGGTGAACTCTCCCGGTGCATTGACCGCATACACCCGATGCCCGAGGAAAGTGGTCTCGAATGCGCTTTCAGCGATCTGCCTGACTTGCTTGTCAAACCGCTCTACCACTGCCTGCCCACGTGCCACGGCGTTCGCCAGCTGCTGCGGGTCATCCGTGGCCGCCTGAAAGCTCTTCCACACTTGAAAGTCGTGTGGCAGTGCATCAAGCGCTGTCAGAAACGGGCGGCTGTCGGCGTATTGCCAACGCCACAGGTCGCGGTCCTCGATCCGCGAAATCAGGTGCGGCACGGGCTGCCCTGGGTGGAAATGATCCCAAGCCAGTCGGGCGCCCGAGCGCTCCATGTCAAACAGCAACTGGAAGCCTGGCCCGCACCGAAGACAGCTGAGCTTATCGTGTGCGGTGCGGTGGTGATCCAGCAGTGTGATGGATCGGGCCTGAGCGCGCAGGTTTTCGAGCACTGCAGCATCAAACGAAAAATCGAGGATGTACACGTCGCGCCCGGTCACGTCGGGCGGCGGTTCACCGTGCTGGCGGGGGAGGTAGTCTGCGCGATCGCCCAGGACCAGCCATGCGGCGTAAGCTGCACCAAAGCCATCGGGACAATCGGCGTGGTAGATGACGGTGGTGTCTTTCATGATGGCCGCCATCGTACCCAAAACTGGCCCCTGGTTCAGGCCACCACCACGATGGGAAAGCGCCCCTGCCACCCGGCGCCTTGGCGGCTCAGGGGTACCGTCAGCGCTGCGCGTTGGCTGGCAGACAACCGGCGCCACAACCCGTCACGCTCGTTGCCCGGATCGCCTTGCACGTACATCTGCGTGGTCAGCAATTCGTGTGGACCCAGCCGCACCTTGAAGTGAATGTGCGGCGTGCGCCCACTGTACGCGGCGGGGCGAATGGTTCGGAAGCGGTAAGCCCCATCGCGCCCGATGCCCACACGCCCAAAGCCCTGAAATGCGGGGTCTGCGCGGCCGCCATCGCCAGGGTGGTGGTAATGGCCTTCCTCATCGCACTGCCAGATTTCCACCACCGCACCGCTCACAGGCACGCCGTCCACGTCCACCACGGTGCCCTGCAAATCCAGCTCGGCGCCGCGCCGATAGGCCAGACGCCCGGCGCGCAGCAGGTCTGCATCGTTGTCGGCGGGCAACTGCACTGGATAAAAAGGTCCCTCGGCCTGGCTGGGCGTGGGGGTGCGGGTCGCCGACAGCGTTGGGCGCGCCCAACCTGCCGCCACGCCCACCAGGGCAGCGGTCGAACCCGTCAAGCACAAACGGCGCTGACGGGCATACGAGGTCAAAGTGGATGTGGCTGACTGTTGTGTCATCGCTTGCTCCTGTGTCACTCGTGGCGCAAGGCCTCGATCGGGTCGAGCCGGGCCGCTCGGCGCGCTGGAAAATAGCCGAACATCACCCCAATTCCAGCAGAGAACATGAACGCCAGCAAGTTGATGGACGGATTGAAGATGTACGGTACATTCATCAACGACGACAAGCCCAGACCTGCGCCCACGGCCAGCGCCATGCCGATCAAGCCACCCAGGGCCGCCAGCACCACGGCCTCGATCAGGAACTGCATCAACACTTCGCGTTCCAGCGCGCCGATGGCCAGACGCAACCCGATTTCACGGGTGCGCTCGGTCACGCTGACCAGCATGATGTTCATGATCCCGATGCCCCCCACCAGAAGGCTGACCGCCGCCACCGCGCCCAGCAGCATGGTCATGACGCGGGTGGTGCTGGACAGGGTTTCACCCAGCTGCTTGGTGTCCAGCACGTTGAAGTTGTCCTCGTCGGTATCGGCCAGCTTGCGGCGCTCGCGCAGCAGGTTCCGCACCCCCGCCTTGACAGATTCGGCGTCCACACCTTCCACCATGGACACCAGCAGCGTATGCACCCGGTTGTGCCCCACCACGCGCCGGTGCAGGGTGTTGATGGGCATCATCACCAGATCGTCCTGATCGTTGCCGAACGCGCCCTGCCCCTTGGACCCGAGCACACCGATCACCTCGCATGACATCTGGCGCACCCGCAATCCGCTGCCCACTGGCGACGCCGTGCCCCATAACTCGCGACGCACGGTTTCACCAATCAGGCAGACGGCCGCGCCAGCACGCTGCTCGTCGTTGGTGAAAGACCGTCCATCGGTGATGGTCCAGTTGCCTGTCAACAACCATTCGTTGGTGCTGCCAATGATGCTGCTGGACCAGTTGCGCCCCATCGCCACCACCGCGCCACCAGAGCGTGTCTCGGCGGCTGTGGCCATGACCCCACCAATCTGCGCGGCAATGGCTTCTGCGTCGCCCAGTTTGAAGGATGGTGCGCCAAAGCTGCCGCCGCCCGGCCCCAAGCGCTGGCCGGGTCGCACCTGCAACAAGTTGGTGCCCAGCCCGGCAATCTGATTCTGAATGGCCATGGTCGCACCATTGCCCAGCGTCACCATGGTGATGACGGCGGCCACACCGATCACCACGCCCAGGATGGTTAGAAATGAACGCAGCAAATTGCGTCGGATGGAACGCAGCGCCAGCACCAAGGTGTTGTAAAACATCAGCGAGGCTCCTGCACCACGTCCACCACGCCATCGCGGAAATGCACCACCCGCTGGGCGTAAGCGGCAATGTCATGCTCGTGCGTCACCATCAGCACGGTGATGCCGAACTCCCGGTTCAGCCGCTGGATCAGTTCCATGATTTCGTGACCACGGTGCGAGTCAAGGTTGCCCGTGGGCTCGTCGGCCAGCAGCACCTGCGGCTCTGTGACAATGGCACGCGCAATCGCCACCCGCTGCTGCTGCCCACCCGACAGTTCGGCCGGGGTATGGTGGGCCCATTCGGTCAGGCCGACGGCGGCCAAAGCACGGCGCGAGGCCTCGTGGCGCCGCTGGCGCGGCTCACCACGGTACACCAGAGGCAGTTCCACGTTTTCCTGGGCGCTGGTGCGTGCCAGCAGGTGGAACCCTTGGAACACAAAGCCGAAATAGCGCCGCCGCAGCAGGGCCCGCTGGTCGCGCGACATGGCTTGCACCGGCACCCCCCGAAACAGGTAGTTGCCGGTGGTGGGCGTGTCCAGACACCCCAAAATGTTCATCGCTGTGGATTTGCCCGATCCGCTGGGGCCCATGATCGCCACAAAATCGCCCTGCGCCACCGACAGACCGACACCCTTGAGGGCCTGGAACGCAGTCGCCCCCTCGCCATAGGTTTTGGTCACGTCGCGCAACTCGATCAACGGCCCATCGCTCATCGCGCGCCTCCCGCGCTGCGCAGGCCGGTGATCACCTCCAGGCCAGGTTTCAGGCCGTCGCCCTGCACCTCTGTGTTACGCCCATCGCTGATGCCCGTGACCACGGGCTGCGCCACCGCCTCGCCGTTTTGCAGCACCCAGATCTGGCGTGCGCCACCGCGCCCTTCGGTGCGGGCGGTTTTGGGACTGCCGGCCGACGGGCGCGGCATCATGCGTGCCAGCACGCTGTCCGCGCCCGATGCGCCAGCGCGGCCGCTGGCAGGATTGAAGCGCAGAGCCGCGTTGGGCACTAACAGCACATTCTGGCGCTCGGTGGCCACGATGCTGGCATTGGCGGTCATGCCGGGGCGCAAACTCAAATCGGCGTTATCAACCTCCAGCGTGGTCACGTAAGTCACCACATTCTCGGTTTTGGTTGAGCCGAAGTTGACTCGGCTGATGGTGGCAGGGTAGCGCCGGTTCGGGTAAGCGCTGACCGTGAAGCTGGCTTTCTGCCCCACCTTGACAGAGCCGACGTCAGCTTCATCCACGTACACCTCCAACTGCAACTGACTCAGGCTCTGTGCGATGGAGAACAACGTCACCGCCTGCAGTGAAGCGGCCACAGCGTTACCGGGTTCCACCGTACGGGTCAGTACAACGCCGTCAATGGGCGATCGGATGGAAGCCTTCGACAAGTTGGTTTCGTTGGTGGACAACGTGGCTTGCGCCTGCAACACCGCAGCACGCGCGCTGGACTCGCTGGCTTCGGCCCGCTCCACGGCGGCGCGCGCCGTGTCCAGCTCGGCAGCGGACGGCACCTTGCCGCCCGACAGTCGGGCCACTTCCTCCTGCCGGGCCAGCACTGCACGCGCCTCCTTCAGCGTGGCCACAGCCTGGCTCACCTGCGCTTGTGCAGCTGCCACCGCTGCGCGGGAACTGCTCACCTGATCCTGCAGTTTCGCGGTATCCAGCACCACCAGTACCTGTCCTTTGGTCACGCGGTCGTTCACGTCCACCAGCACTTCACGCACCGTGCCCGAAAGTTCGCTGCCGACGTTGACCAACCGGGTCGGTTGCAAGGTGCCATTGGCCGTCACGGTCAGGGTGATGTCGCCCTGCCGCAGCGACTCGGTCACGTAGGCGGGCACAGCCTGCTCGGCCTGGCGCATCTGGTACACGTAGATGCCGCCAGCGGCCAGCATGACCATCGCCACACCGCCCCACAGCAGCGGTCGGCGCCACCAACGAGGCCGGGCGGCAGCACCCAGCAGGGTTTGAACATCGTCGGAAGTGGTGGATTTGTCGGGCATGACCATCATTGAGAGAGACGATTGAGAGCGGGCGCCGACGGATCGGCGCTGGCCGTGTCGGGCTGCCAGCCGCCACCCAGCGCCTTGTACAGGCGCACGTGATCGGCGCTGGCAGTGGCCTGGGCGCTGGCCAGTTCGATTTGCGCGGACAGCAAAGTGCGTTGGGTGTCCAGCAGACTTCGATAATCGATGAGGCCGCTCGCGTAACGTTGCCGCGCAACCCATTCGGCTTCGCCGGCCGAGGCGCCTGCGGCCTGCAGGCGGGCCAACCGCTCGCGATTGGCTTGCAAGGCGACCAACGCGTTTTCCACATCCAGCAACGCCGTTTGAACGGCCGCTTCATGACCAAGTCGCGCCTGTTCAAGCGCGGCTTGCTGCACACGCACCTGGGCTTGCAAGGCCCCCCCATCAAACAGCGAAGCGGACACACTGGCCAGCAGACTGCGCGTCAGGGCTGCAGCATCGAACAGATCACTCAAGCGCGGTGCACCCAGGCCCAGCGAACCGCTCAGGTTGAAACTGGGATAGCGGTTGGCATCGGCCTGCTGCACCCGAGCCCAAGCTGCCTGCACCCGTTCTTGCGCGACACGGACATCGGGCCGCTGGCGCAATGTATCGGCTGGAAAACGCAAGGCCAGGCTTTGGGGGGGCTGCGGCACCCCTGCCTCGGGCTGGGTCGCCCAATCTTTCTGCAAGGCGCCAGGTGGCTGGCCAGTCAGCACCGCCAGCGCGTTCAAGGTTTGCTGCAAGCTGCTCTGCAAACTGGGCAGCGCCGCGCGGGTTTGCTCTACCGTGGTTCGGGCCTGGGCCAAATCTACCGTGGACGCCAGCCCCGCCTGCACCCGCCATTCGGTCAGGCTCAAGGTTTCCAGCTGGCGCGCCAGGTTCTCGCGGGCCAGCTTCTCCCGCAGTGCCAGACCCCGCAACTCAATGACGTTGAGGGCCACTTCCGACGCCAGACTGACGCGCGCCTGGGCCACAGCGGCTTGAGCGGCTCGCACATCCGCTTCGCTGGCGGCTTGAGTCATCCGCCGGGCACCAAATACATCGGGCTCCCAGCTGGCATCAAAACCGGCGCGGAAGGTGTTGAGTGGGGTGTTGTCGCCGCTCTGGCTGCGCTGGGCCGAACCACTCGCACCCACCACAGGCAGGTTGCCGGCTGCGGCAATGTCTCGCTGCGCCCGGCTTTGCTGCAAAGCCGCTTGGGCCAGTCTGACACTGGTGTGCTCACGCAGCGCGCGCTCCACCTGGGTGGTCAGCCAAGGGTCGTTGAAACGAGACCACCATTGCGCCAGATCTTCAACAGACTGACTGCTTGCCCATTCGGCTGGGGCAGCCGTCCAGGTGGCGGGCACAGCCGCTGCACGGTCGGCCGTGCCACCAGACCCCAAACCGGCGGCACAACCCGCCAGCGCAAGCCAGGCTGCACTGCCCGCCGCAGCACGGGCAATCCTCCAAGAAACAGACAATGACACCGGCATGTAACCCCTGGTTGAAGACCCAATTCAATCCGTCAAGGGTACAGTGTGTCGCAACCCTCTTTCATTGCTGCGACAGGTCGGTAAAGACCATGTAAATCCACGTCAATCTGCGGACGCACCAGCCACGAAGACGCGCTCTACCGCCCGGTCATCACCCAGTACGATCAGCGCAAACAGCAACTCGTCCAGGTTTTCAGCCTGCGCCACTTTGCGGGCCAGCAAGGGCGTTGCTTGCGGGTTGAGCAATACCCAGTCAGCCTCGCAGCCTGGGGCCAGATTGCCCACCACACCCTCCAGTCCCATGGCACGCGCTGCGCCCGCGGTGTGCTGCCACCAAAGCTCCCCCGGCGCCAGGCTCATACCTTGCTTGGTCGCCCCACCCCCTGTCACTGAAGCTCGCCCGACGTAATAGGCTGCCAGCATCGTCTGGAACGGGCTGAAGCTGGTACCGCCGCCCACATCGCTGGCCAGGCCGTGCAACATGCCGGCGGCGCGGGCCGCCTGGTAATCAAAAAAACCACTGCCCAAAAACAGGTTGCTGGTCGGGCTGATGGCCGCCGCGGCACCAGTAGCCTGCATCAATTGGCGGTCTGTGGCGTCCAGGTGTATGCAATGCGCATACACCGCGCGTTCACGCAGCAAGCCAAACGACTCGTACACACTCAGGTAACTGCGGGCCTGGGGGTACAGCGATCGCACCCAGCGCACTTCGTCCACGTTTTCTGCCACGTGGGATTGAATCCAGACATCGGGGTAACGCGCCGCCAATTCCCCCGCACCGCGCATCTGCGCGTCCGAACAGCTGGGCGCAAAACGCGGCGTGATGGCGTAGCCCAAACGCCCGCGCCCGTGCCAGCGCGCAATCAGGGCTTCGGTGTCCAGCAGGCTCTGGTCGGTCAGGTCGCGCACGCCGTCGGGTG
>JACCDV011018919.1_pt1 | contig 48942 bp, 47 predicted proteins | sample 7446131 | NCBI WGS metagenome assembly JACCDV01 (sample SAMN15323448, study PRJNA562643) | freshwater metagenome | isolation source: river surface water | place: USA:Blue River Watershed | collected 2017-08-17
AAGTCGAATATTCATGCGTTGACTACTTTGGGTTGTAAAGAGATTCGTGCTATTGGTCCTGAGAGTTTGCTTCCTAAAGACCTCAACATGATGGGTGTCAAAATCTTCAACAATATCGAAGAAGGTTTAAAAGATGTGGATGTGGTGATGACTCTCAGAATCCAAAAAGAACGCATGGAAGCAGGACAAGTGCCTGAAGGTGATGCCTTTTTTAAACAGTGGGGTCTTACTCAGTCAAGATTAAAATTGGCGAAACCTGATGCGATTGTGATGCACCCAGGCCCTATGAATCGTGAGATAGAAATTGCCAGTGATGTAGCCGATGGTCCTCAGTCAGTCATTCTCAAGCAAGTGACCTTCGGTATTGCAGTGCGCATGGCAGTGATGTCGATCGTGGCGGGTAATTAGATTTTTAATAAGAATGTTGATAAAAACATCGATAAGAATAATTAAGCTGTGATTAAAGTAATGAAATCAGCGATGCGATTAGCAAGAATCAATTTTGATTGTGCCAAATGGAAAGTTTGATGGTTGATATGATATTTTCACTTCATACCCAATCATGGTGATGGCATGTAGTAATCTTAAGAATTCAACATGCTTGTGATTGTCATTAAAAAACTGCATTGATTTTTGAGAATTAAGGCCTAAGCTACCCATACAAGTGATAGCATTTAGATTCTTCAGTTTGGCTTTCTGAATAAAGAATTCACAGGTACGATTCTTTGTAGCAATCATTGAGGCGGGTTTTTCATCTTGTTCTAGCTCATGACTAGAGCTGCATTCATCGCAGCAATTTGTTCATGATTAACGCCTGTATCTCTTGGAAAATACTTCATACGAATACCCATCTTGAATCCTCTCTAGAAAAATTGAATGGAAAGAACAGGGTAAACAGATTCAAAAGATTTGTATATCAGCTACTTCTGATTATGTTGTAGGAAAAATCTTACAAAGACCAGTCCTATTACTAGTAGTAAATATTTATTTATAAGAAGTAGTCAAGTGAGCAAAATTGATGAATATAAAAGTCATATAGAAATTAATAAAATTGACTCTTACATTAGTACCCTAGCATCTAAATAGATTAAGATACGTGTATGGAAATATGGAGCACCAGTTGGGCTGTGCGAAACCTTATATCTCAACTACTTACGCACCAGGTATTTTGATTGTGTGGGTGCTGCCCATGCTTTTTTTGATCAAAAGGTATTAGCTCATTAAAAAAGTTCTCATCATGGTTGGTCTTGGGATGATTTGGGTCACGAGTACCAATTACTTTGCGGTTCAGTTCACCAACTTAGCAGGTCATTGGTTAAGTTGGGCGGCGCCATTGACTGAAGAAAACATGCTTTTAGATCTTAAAAAAGCAGAAGTAACGTTAAATCTGCAACCGAAAGCCATCATTGTTCTTGGGGGTGGACGTCGCAAAGGTGCTTAGAAGCCACGATTGACTATAGCCAACAAGATTTATCCTCAAGCTCTTTAGAGCGTTTAATCTATGGTGCTAGATTGGCTAAACAAACCAATCTACCTATCTTGGTAACTGGTGGTGCACCAGACAAGACTGATACAAAAGACTTGGCAGAGGCACAGATCATGAAAATAGTGCACGAGAAAGAATTCTCGATATCTCCCAAGCGGATTGAAGGCCAGTCAAAGACAACTCAAGAGAATGCACTTCGTTCATCTGAAATATTCAAACAAGAAGAAATTAAAAGTGTCTATTTAGTCAACCATTTTTGGCGCATGCCATGTGCAAAGGCTGTTTTTGAAAAACAAGGCTTGAGGGTATTGGAATCGCCTATGGGTTTTTATCAAAAAACAGCTTTCACTCCTTTGGATTTTTACCCCAGTAGTGAGAGTTTTCAGAGAATACGGTGGGTTTGGCATGAAATCCTTGGTAATCTCTGGTACAGGGTAAAATTCTAAAATACATAAAATTACGTTTTTTGCAATACCTCCAATAAAGAATAGAGTCTTCATCATGTCAGAGCAATCCTTTAACCAACCTTTAGAAAATGAAATTTCTCTCAAAGACATTATCGGTTTTTTGATGGAATCTTGGAAAACGATTATTGGTGTTGGTGTATTGGGTTTGTTGGGATCCGTAGGATTTTTGGCTGTCACGCCAAATCAGTATGAAGCCGTTGCTCAAATTCAGATAGCGCAGATCAGCTCTAGTAACAACAATACCAGCCCATTGGGTGTCAATCTAGAAGATCCTAATGTATTGATGGCACGCTTAAAGCTGCCCACCACTTACTCTGCTGCAGAAATCAAAGAATGTGGCTTAGAAGATAAAAAAATGCCAGCAGAATCTCTTGTATCAATGTTAAAATTCTCAAATACCAAGGGAGTTAGTTCCATTGTTGAGCTAAAGATTCAAATGGAGTCTAGGGAGCAAGCCGTTGCCTGTGCTAAAGCTCTTTTTGAATATATTCGTGAATCACAGAATCAAATCATCAAGCCATTTATTGAAGAAGCAAAAGCCTTGCTGATAAAGTACCGGGCTCGCTTAAAAGAGGCTCAAGAGCTTGTGACAAGAGCTGACAAATCAGAGGCTACACTTTGGGCTACTTATCTGGCCAATAGGGATGAAGTTAAATTCTTGACAGATGAAAGCATTCGTCTGAATGCTTTTGTGACTGCTGGTGATGCACGTCAAGCAAAATTAGTTTCCCCAATTTATGCTTCAGAGGTAGCAGTTTTCCCAAAGAAAAAGATTACTTTAATTATTGGTCTTATGGCGGGTATCTTTTTTGGTTTTTTACTGGTCATGATTTGTAAAGTTCGAAATAATTTTAGAATAAATTAGCAAAATTTTTTTTGCCAATTACTCAAAAAATTTAAATAAATCTTAACAATGAAATGGCATGTAATCTATACCAAAGTCAGAGAGGAGTTCAGGGCTTTTGATAACCTTCAAAACCAAGGTTTTGAGGTTTTTCTACCAACTTGCCAGGTTCAAAAAAAATCACAAGGAAAAATTAAATTAGCGACTGAACCTTTATTCAGCCGCTATCTATTTATTCGTTTGTCAAATGTGAGTAGTAATTGGTTACCAATCAAATCAACTTGAGGTGTATCTGAGTTGCTGAGATTTGGTCAATTTACAAAGCCTGCGGTGATTCCTGATTAAATCGTTGAGTGCCTTCGGAGGCGAAGTTTTGAGCAAAAGCCCTTGCATCAACTTTTTGAAGAGGGCGAATTACTGGAGATTATAAAAGGACCGTTCAAAGGCCTTTTGGGGGCCTTTCAGAAGTTTCAAATCCAATCAGATGGGGTGGCTAGAGCCTTATTGCTGGTTGAGCGCTTAGGGTCAGCTCAAAAAATATCTCTCAATCTACATACTTTAAAAAAACTTAGCATCTATGTGTATAGGGTTTGGGGGTAATCAAATCCAATTTTGCTGTAAAAAATTTAAAAAATTGGTGGTTCTACATTTCAGCACAATGATATATATTCATAACATGGTCATTCTCTTTGATAATCGCTTACCTCATTCAGATACTTTGGCAAAGAAGGAGGAGGCCTTTTTAAGATATCCCGCTCTTCAGTAGTTCGCCTGAGTTCTGATTTGCGTTGGTCATTTGAGCTTGTGGACCTTTGAGATTCTCTATCTGCCTCTCGTGAATAGGCTTATGTTTTTGGTTTTTTCATAAATACTCCTTCGACTCATTGATGACAATATTGACTGGTTACTTAATCGGAGGGAATGCCATCTACAAATCGCTTATGTTAAATTACGATATGAGGATTTTTATATATGACTTCTAATTTGATAACTATTATCACCCCAGTACATAACGCTAAAAAATTTATAAATAGATTAATGTGTAGTGTTGCTTCTCAAACGTATAAAAATTTTCAACACATCTTAATTGATGATTGTTCAATTGATGGTAGCTATGAAATCCTTGTGGAATATGCAAAAAAGGATCCGAGAATTGAAGTTATCAAGTTAACAAGTAACGTTGGTGTAGTTCGCGCTAGGAATTTTGCTTTGAATATTGCCAAAGGCGATTTTGTAACATTCCTCGACGTTGATGATTTGTGGCTGCCAGATAAACTATTAACGCAGTTAACTTTTATGTTAAAAGAGAGTGTTGCAATCTCTTTTACTGATTATAGACATATATCAGAGGATGGAAATTTTACAGGCAAGCTACTAAAAGGACCGTCAAAAGTGGGGTGGCATCTTCTCCACATGACAAGGTATGTTGGATGCCTTACAGTTATGATTAATAGAAAATTTGTTCCAGATTTTTATTTCGATGAGTCGCCAATTGATTACCACTCTGAGGATTTTTTGGCTTGGTCAAAGATTATTAAAAAATTTGGTTTTGCAAAGAGATGTCCATATGATTTGGCACGTTATTCGGTAACTTCAAACTCGCGATCAAGCAATGGAATTAAAGTGGCGAAACTCATTTGGAGACTTTATCGTGATATACAAAAAATACCAGTTCATCTATCCTTAATCTATTTTTTGTTTTATTCATTATTTGTTTCATACAAAAGGCTTATATATAAGCCTCGTTATGATTCTTTTGAAATAGATGGTAAGTATTGGCACCTATAATTTTGGAAAATTCAAATATGACAAGATTGTATCGCTCCAGCTTGCATTCATTTCATGCGCGCCGAAAACATTACATTCTTTGGTTTTCAATTTGGTTTTTATTTTTAATTTTTGTTTTGTTATATATATTTCATCAAAAAATATATATGTTTGATTCGACTTTCAGGGAAACGCTTTTCTGGTGTCTCATACCTTGCCTGTTAGTCGTGAGATTGCAGTATAAAACTATGCATCTTGCCACCTCACAGCGAGTTATTATGCTGTTGGTAAACACGCAGTTACCCTTTTTGTTGTTGGTATTATTTTTTGCTTTGTTCCAACAACCTTACTCACGGTCAGCTATCTTTTTTGTAGCGTTGCTTGTTTTGCTCTGGTTTGGCTTGGCTGAGTTTATTTCTCAAAAAAACTTCAAGCTTAAACTATTAGTTTTTGACCCCGTGGCAATTCATGAGTTGAATAAAGAGTTACCTCTAAACCATGCATTCATTGGTGGTTGTATCACTTTTGTTGAGTGGACCAGCTCCCAGCTTACTGTCCCAGACTGCGATGGAATATTATTGCCCTCCTCGGGCGAATTGTCTGACCATGATATGGCGCAAGTGAGTCAAGCTAAAAAGTATCATTTACGTTTTTATAGCCCAGCTGCAGTTTCTGAGCTACTTACTGGTCGTATTGCAATATCGGAACTTAAGAAACTCCTGTGGCAGCCGGAAGATAACCCAGCCTTTGACATTGCCAAGCGTATCTCCGACTTTTTCCTGGTTTTAGTTACTGCACCCGTATGGATTATGCTGAGTGCTATGGTGGGCTTGGCCATTAAGCTAGATTCACCTGGCCCAATTTTTTTTATTCAATGGCGCACCGGCCAGCATGGAAAGCCATTTAAAATTTTTAAGTTTAGAACAATGTTTGTAGAGGCTCAGGCTGTTGCCCAATTTGCAGAGACTAACGATAGGCGTATTACACGCTTGGGTCATTTTTTGCGTAGAAGTCGATTAGACGAAATTCCCCAATTAGTCAACGTACTTTTGGGCCAGATGAGTTTGATAGGTCCTCGGCCTGAGCAGTACATTTTCGTTAGCGAGTTTGCAATAAATATCCCCAGCTACCCTTATCGCCACATAGTCCGCCCTGGCATAACAGGCTGGGCGCAAGTTATGCAGGGTTACTCTGCCTCTGAAGAAGAAACCTTCATCAAACTCAGCTACGATCTTTACTATGTTAAGCATTACTCGCTCGGTTTGGATTTATTAATTGCCGTGAAGACGATTAAAACCATTTTGACTGGATTTGGAGCAAGGTAAATGTCGAAGATACCTAGTGCAATACTGGTTACTGGTGGTACCGGGTACATAGGCTCGCACACAACGCTGCAACTTCTGCAAGCTGGTATGCATGTTGTGGTGCTAGATAACTTGAGCAATAGTTCAGCTGAGTCGTTAAAAAGGGTGGCAGCACTTGCAGGTCGAAAGCCTATTTTTGTGCACGGCGATGTACGTGACAGAGTTTTGCTTGATGAGGTCTTTGTAGAATACAATGTGGAGGCAGTGTTGCATTTTGCTGGTCTTAAGGCCGTAGGAGAAAGCACGTTGCAGCCTTTGCGCTATTACAGCAATAATGTTTATGGAAGCCAAGTATTGTTAGAAGCAATGGCGCAGGCAGAGGTCTTTAGCTTTGTATTCAGCTCTTCAGCTACAGTTTATGGCGGGCCTGAGCAAATGCCAATTGCAGAGAGCTACTCTAAGGGCCAACCTACCAATCCTTATGGCCGTAGTAAGCTAATGGTGGAACAAATCTTGCGCGATGTAGCTGCTGTGGAACCGCGTTGGCGCATCGCTATTCTCAGATACTTTAACCCTGTGGGTGCTCACGAGAGCGGCTGCATTGGCGAAGACCCAAATGGTACACCCAATAACTTGTTACCTTTTATTGCACAAGTTGCAAATGGCAAGTTACCAGAACTTTCTGTGTATGGTAACGATTACCCCACTATTGATGGTACGGGAGTGCGTGATTATATTCATGTAGTGGACTTAGCTGATGGTCATTTGCGTGCACTTGAAGCACTGCAAACTCGCACGGGTGTGCACGTGTGGAACTTGGGTACAGGCCAAGGTTATAGTGTGCTTGAAGTAGTTAAAGCATTTGAAGCTGTCAGTGGATGCAAAATACCCTACCGCACAGTTTCTCGGCGTGCTGGCGACATTGCAACTTGTTATGCTGATCCATCCAAAGCTAAACAGGAACTGAACTGGAAAGCGCACCGTGGATTATCCCAGATGATGCAGGACGCTTGGCGTTGGCAAATACAAAATCCAGACGGGTACAATTAAACAATATCCTTTTTGTATCATGTTATGGAATCAACATCGGCTTGTTCTAATTTTTAGGCCAGCTAATTAGCACCGTTCAACTGATTTGGGTTTGTTGTACAGATAATCTAAGTTGTCCTGATTTCGCCGCTATGGTTAAAAAAATGAGCATAATCTACCATTCATAATAGTTTTGTATTTCTTAAGACGTCAGGTGTGGATATTAATGACAAAATCAAGCTAATGATGTGAACCATTTTCAGGTAATTCGAATTGGTGGATCACAGCTAAATAGCTCAACCACTCCACACCCATTTTATGTCGCAATTCAAGAAGGCCTAGATTGTTCCAACATCTAAACGAAGGAGTGGTTTGCGAAAGTGAATGCAGCTAAAGTACCTCAAGTGCTTGATTATTAATGCTTTGGAAAGTGTGCTCGCTTAATCATCTTGTGGGCTTTTTGTAGCTTTTGACGGTTGCGTTCTTGTTTGGCTGCATCACCGGCTACTGGTAATTAGTTGAAGTGAGGAATTTTTTATACTACCGTGTTGAAATTGAAATGAAGAATTTTGGTATTGCTACTTTCGTCAAATATCACTAACCAACAGTTCTTTAAAAATTTTATTTTTATAACCTTATTCGTCAAGCATCTGCGGGCGGCTGACACTAATTAAAATAGAGCTCCTATTCTGACTAGATTGAGTTCGACGCAAGCTCTATCAATGTTTATTAATTTTGAGGGGAATATTATCTGAAATCCTAAGATAGAAGCCTTCAAAGTAATTCATTTTGAGGACTTTCCTGTTTGACCTTAGCCATCTTTTACTGTTGATGCCAGTCACCTACTTTACAGTTTTTGACATAAGGAGAATCAACTTATGCCATGGAATGAAAGAGCGAAGATGGATGAAAATCTCAGGTTTGTGCCTTGTTTTTTGAATGACTAGAAGACCTTAGCACTTTGCCAAGAATTTGGCAGCTCTAGGGTCATTGGCCATAAATCATTGATGATTGTACGGAGCCGGTTTTAGAAGGTTTTAATTGCCGCAATCACACACTCTTGCGACAGGCTAATCGTTTACCATTTCATGTTAAACAACTGATTATTAGGGTAACAAAGAGTTACCCACTTGGGGGATCCCAAGTGGGGCGACTTCATGCTCACCATCATGGCATTTTTTTGGCGGCCAAGATTACGATGCATGCTGTTTTAGATTATCAAAGCTTGGTGGTGAAGAAGCCTCGTTGCCGACATTTCCGGCTAGACGGACATCTATATCGGATAGCAGTCCACCTAATGCCTTTATGAGTACTGACTATGAGGGCTTGTTCGTGATAGGTAACAAAATATTATTACCTTCTTACCGTCGCTGATTACGCTACGTGCTTTTTAATTTGCTAAAATAGGCAAATCGTTCTTAAGGCTGCTTGTTATGGCAGAATATGTATTGGCTTGCTGATAGTGATACGGCACTGCGGTAGCATGGAAAAATCCGAAAACCTAAACCAAAATGATTAACTGCCATACCCAGCTACAAGAGCATACCAATTTTCAATTGCTGCACATCCTGCATGCTATTCCTGAACTAGCCCAGCGTGAAATCGCTCAGCAGTTGGGTATTAGCACTAGAGAAGTCAACCACAGCCTCAAAGCGATAATTAAATATGGCCTTGTCAAGGTATATAACTTTAGTCAAAGTAAAAAAAAATTTGGTTACATCTACGTCCTTACTCTCCATGGTTTAGCTATAAAATCCAAGCTCGCCAGTCGCTTTTTAAAGTCTAAGTTGATCGAATACATCTCAATCCAGACTGAAATCGAATTATTGCAGGGTGAGGTCGGCGCTAATTTTGGTCCCAGCGCAGAAAAACACGTCAAGCCCCCCAAATGAAAATTGCCATTGTCGGGACTGGCTACGTCGGCTTGTCTAACGCTATCCTCCTGGCTCAAAACCATCAAGTGGTGGCACTGGATATCGTGCCCGCCAAGGTTGTGATGCTCAATCAAAAAAAATCGCCCATTCAAGAGGGTGATATTGAGCGCTTCATGCAGCAAAAGCATCTTGATCTGAGGGGCACTCTCGATAAGAAGGAGGCCTACGTAGGTGCCGACTACGTCATCATTGCGACTCCCACTGACTACGATCCCGCTACCAATTTTTTCAATACAAAAAGTATTGAGACGGTGATTAGGGATGTAATGGCCATTAACCCCCGGGCAGTCATAGTGATCAAGAGCACCGTACCTGTGGGTTACACCGCCAAAACTGCCCAAGACTTGGGCACAACCAACCTAATATTTAATCCCGAATTTTTGCGCGAGGGTAAAGCATTGCATGATAACTTGTACCCCAGTCGTATTATTGTGGGCGAGCAGTCTGACCGTGCACATGCTTTTGCAAACCTGCTAAAGCAAGGTGCCATCAAGCAAGACGTGCCCGTACTTCTGACTCATAGTTCAGAGGCTGAAGCCATCAAGCTATTTGCTAATACCTACTTGGCTATGCGCGTAGCCTATTTTAATGAGCTTGATACCTTTGCGTCCATTCATGCGCTCAATACACGCCAGATTATTGATGGAGTGTGCCTGGACCCACGCATTGGCAGTCACTACAATAATCCTAGTTTCGGTTACGGTGGCTACTGCCTCCCGAAGGATACTAAGCAGCTTTTGGCCAATTACCAAGATGTACCTCAAACCCTAATTAAAGCAATTGTGAGCGCCAACAGCACGCGCAAAGACTTTATTGCCGAAGAGGTAATGCAGTTTGCCGAAGCTCAAGCCAAGAAAGCTCAACAAAGTGGTCAAGCACGCACCAAACCTGTGGTGGGTATTTACCGCCTTGTTATGAAAGCAGGCAGTGATAATTACCGCGCCAGCGCGATTCAGGGTATTATGAAGCGCATCAAGGCCAAAGGTATTGAGGTGATTGTATATGAGCCTCTATTGAAGGAAGCAGATTTTTACCACTCTAGGGTGGTAAACGACCTGACCGCTTTCAAACAGGAGGCTAGCGTCATCATTGTTAACCGGCAGACCAATGCGTTGAAAGATGTATCAGTTAAGGTGTATACGCGTGATTTGTTTGGAGGCGACGTCTAGTTATCATGATTCACGCGATTCCTGTAATTCTCTGTGGTGGCTCAGGTGCACGCCTATGGCCCCTGTCTCGGACTGGCTTTCCTAAACAGTTTTTGTGCTTAACGGGTAAGGAAAGTTTGTTCCAGCAAACTGCTCAGCGTTTAGTCCAATTGGGTAGTGACCAAATTCAAATAGAAGCCTCTTTAATTGTCAGTGGTGAAGATCACCGTTTCTTGGCTTACGAGCAGTTGCGGGAGGTAAACATTAATCTTGGCGCAGCATTGCTAGAGCCTGTGGGTCGAAACACCGCCCCAGCCATGACGCTGGCCGCATTGGCTGCTACGCAAAACGGTCAAGATCCAGTTCTTGTTGTTACTCCTGCTGATCAAACGATATCGAATAATGTCGCTTTTACCTCCGCTTTGCAGCAAGCCATAAAAGTCGCAGAAGCCGGCACCATTGTTATCTTGGGTGTTAAACCCACCCAGCCCGAGATTGGTTATGGGTACATTCAAGCTGCTCCTCAGTCAAGTGGTATCGTACAAAACGTAAAGCGTTTTGTCGAAAAACCCAACCTGGAAACCGCTGAAAAATACCTGCAAAATCCCAGCTACTTTTGGAACGCAGGCATATTCGTTCTCAAGGCTACTGTCTGGTTAAAAGCTTTGAAGCAATTTCGCCCAGATATTTTCCAGTCCACCCAAGTAGCTTGGGCTAACAAAACTCAAGATGGCAACTTTGTTCGTCCAGGTAAGGTCGAATTTGCCGCTATACCTTCTGAGTCGATTGATTGTGCTGTCATAGAGAAATGCCCAGGGAGTTCATTTTCTTTGAAGATGGTGAACCTAGATGCTGGTTGGAGCGATTTGGGCTCCTGGGACGCCCTCTGGAACGAGCTGTCCAAAGATGGTCAAGGAAATGCTCACGTTGGCGATGTACTTACCCACAATGCCAGTAACACCCTGGTGCACGCGACTAGTCGTTTAGTGACTTTGGTGGGTGTAAAAGATTTGGTTGTGGTAGAAACTGCTAATGCGGTGCTGGTGGTCAGTCACCAGAGCAGTCAAGATGTTAAGCAAATCGTCAAGCAACTGACTGAACAAGGCCGCGAAGAGCAAAGTCTTCACCGTAAAGTTTATCGACCCTGGGGCTGGTTCGATTGCATCGACGAAGGTAAACGATTTAAGGTCAAGCGAATTCAAGTCAAGCCTGGTGCGAGCCTGAGTCTACAAAAACATGACCACCGTGCAGAGCATTGGATTGTTGTGAATGGGACAGCTGAAATTACCAACGGCGAGAGAGTGCTAACATTGACCGAAAACCAGTCTACTTTCATTCCTATGGGTGAAGTGCACCGTTTAGCTAACCCCGGCAGTATTCCTTTAGAAATCATTGAGGTCCAGTCGGGTGGCTACTTGAGCGAAGATGACATAGTTCGCTTTGATGACGCCTATGGGCGTACCCGAAATAAATAGGGTCTAAATGCAATACCTGAGAAAACTCCTAGATCTCTTAAATCCACAAGAGCGCAAGCGCGCAGCCTTGCTACTTGGAATGATTTTGATTATGGCACTACTAGACATGGTTGGGGTTGCATCTATAATGCCTTTCATGGCCGTTCTGGCCAATCCAGATCTTGTTAAAACAAATGCATTGTTAAATGCCGTATACACAAACCTGGGGTTTGCAGATCCGCAACAATTTCTATTTGCACTAGGTATGCTTGTGTTCGTTCTGCTTCTGGCCTCTTTGGGATTTAAGGCACTTACCACCTACGCACAACTGCGTTTTACACTTATGCGAGAATATAGCATTGGCAAGCGCCTGGTGGATGGGTATCTGCACCAACCTTACAGCTGGTTTTTAAGCCGCCATAGCGCCGATCTTGGCAAAACGATTCTCTCCGAGGTCGGCATGGTAATTGGCAACTGCGTGATACCGATGATGAACCTTATCGCACATGGTACCGTTGTCATTGCATTGTTGACACTCCTGATCCTGATTGACTTCCAACTTGCACTGATTGTTGGTCTAACGCTTGCATCTTCCTATTCCCTGATCTTCAAAGCTACTCGCGGCATACTTGCTAGAATTGGCAAGGATCGCGTTAAAGCCAACCAAGAGCGCTATGTGGCTGTAAGTGAGGCTTTTGGTGCAACTAAAGAAGTAAAAGTTTGTGGACTTGAGCGTGCTTATATCGAGCGCTTCTCAAACCCAGCGCAACGTTATGCGCAGTACCAGGCATCAGAACAAGTCATTCGAGACCTCCCTCGCTTTGCCCTAGAGGCGATTGCCTTTGGTGGAATGCTTCTTTTAGTGCTTTATCTGATGGGGTCAAACGGTAACTTTTCTAGCGCTTTGCCCATCATTGCACTATACGCCCTTGCGGGCTATCGCTTGATGCCTGCCATGCAAAATGTCTATGGCGCGGTCACACAACTGCGCTTCGCTGCCCCTGCTCTATTCGCCCTGCATGCCGATTTGATGAGCCTGCAGCCCGTGCCTCGAAACCTTAATCAAGAAACGATACCTCTCAATGAGGGTATATGCCTGAATAATGTTTTGTTCACTTATCCGAACGCCTCGTCCCCAGCGCTGAAAAACTTATGTTTGACCATAACAGCAAAAACAACAGTCGGGTTGGTTGGTGCAACTGGCAGTGGCAAAACTACGATGGTGGACATAATTCTCGGTCTCCTTGATCCTCAAGAAGGAACGTTAGAGGTTGATGGTCAAGCTATCGCTGAGCATAACAAACGTGCTTGGCAAAATGGTATTGGATATGTGCCACAGCAGATTTACTTGGTAGATGACACAGTGGCCGCCAACATCGCATTAGGTCTGGATCCCGAACACATCGACCAGAAATGTGTGGAGCGCGCCGCCAAAATAGCAAATCTGCATGAGTTCGTTGTTAACGAATTGCCGCAGAAATACCAAACCACCGTTGGCGAGCGGGGTGTGCGCCTCTCGGGCGGACAACGCCAAAGAATCGGCATTGCTCGCGCCCTTTACCATAACCCGCAGGTTCTGATTCTGGATGAAGCTACCAGCGCGCTCGATAATCTCACCGAGCTAGCAGTGATGGAGGCGGTACACAATCTGGGTCGCGAAATTACCATAATCCTGATTGCTCATAGATTGAGTACAGTAAAAACCTGCGATAGGATATTCTTACTTGAAAAGAGTGAGTTGATTGCGCAGGGAACATATGCCGAGCTTAATGAATCCAATAAAGTATTTCAGAAAATGACAGGGAGTGTTGCATGAAAGCAGTCATACTTGCCGGCGGTCTTGGTACTCGCCTTTCCGAAGAAACCGATCTCAAACCAAAACCGATGGTTGAGATTGGTGGCAAACCTATTCTCTGGCATATCATGAAAGTCTATTCATCGCACGGCGTGAACGATTTTGTAATTTGTTGTGGCTACAAGGGTTATGTAATAAAGGAGTACTTCGCTAACTATTTCTTACATATGTCTGATGTTACCTTTGATATGTCCAGCAACAAAATGGAGGTGCATCAGAGAAATGCAGAGCCCTGGCGTGTCACGCTTGTAGATACGGGAGACACTACTCAAACCGGCGGGCGTTTAAAGCGTGTTAAAGAATATGTTAAAAACGAAGACAGTTTCTGTTTTACCTATGGAGATGGTGTGAGTGATATCGATATTTCTGAATTAATCCAATTCCACAGGTCTCATGGGAAGTTAGCTACTGTGACTGCTGTCAGTCCTCCGGGACGCTATGGCGCTCTAGAACGCGATAATGACTTGGTGACAGGTTTTTCAGAAAAACCGCGCGGTGACGGTGGCTTGATTAACGGGGGCTTCTTTGTTTTGTCGCCGAAATGCTTGGATTTCATTGAAGGTGATCACATGCCCTGGGAGGAGAGGCCCATGAAACAGATTGCCAGCCTTGGTCAACTCATGTCTTTTGAGCATCATGGTTTTTGGCAGCCTATGGATACGCTGCGTGAAAAACACTTACTTCAGTCACTGTGGATTAATGGCGGAGCTCCTTGGAAAAAATGGAAATGAAATCTACCGCAGAAATCAATCTAAACTTCTGGCGTGACAAGCGTGTTCTCGTAACTGGGCATACCGGTTTTAAGGGGAGCTGGTTGTGTCTTTGGTTGCAATCTTTGGGTGCCCAAGTTTTCGGGCTTGCGCTTTCACCAATGACCAATCTAGCCCTATTTAAAGAAGCTCGTGTCAGCGAAGGTATGACAAGTATCTTGGGCGATATTCGTGACTACGGGACGGTAAATAGCGCAACTCAGAAAGCACAACCAGAGATTGTTATTCATATGGCGGCGCAACCTTTGGTAAGATATTCCTACCAAGAACCCATTGATACTTTCTCTACTAATATTATGGGTACGGTTCATGTCCTTGAGGCAGCGCGACAAGTTGGATCTGTTCGCGTTGTGATTAATGTCACTACAGATAAATGTTATGAAAACAAAGACTGGATTTGGGGGTACCGCGAAAATGATGCCTTGGGTGGTCGTGATCCATACAGTAGCAGTAAAGCCTGTTCTGAATTAGTTACAAGTGCGTACCGCAGTTCATTTTATGAAAATGCTTGTATAGCATTGGCAACAGTGCGTGCAGGTAATGTAATTGGCGGAGGAGATTGGGCTGAGGATCGTTTGGTTCCAGATATTCTGCGTAGCTTTGAAAAAAAGCAGTCTGTCGTTATTCGTTACCCACATGCTATTCGTCCATGGCAGCATGTTCTAGACCCTTTGTCGGGTTATCTTATCCTTGCTGAGCAGTTGTATCAAAACGGTGACACATACTCAGGATCATGGAATTTTGGACCGAATGACAATGATGCTAAATCTGTTGAATGGATTGTAGAGCAAATGATTGCCAAATTAGGGGGTGGTGCAAGTTGGAAAAGAGAAGCAAAGAATCATCCCCATGAAGCAAACTTTTTAAGGCTAGATATTACTAAAGCCAAATCGCAGCTTGGCTGGGTTCCTAAGTTGTCTCTTGATCGGGCGTTAGAAGCCACAATATTTTGGCATAAGCGCTGGATTAATAATGAAGATATGCGAAAAGTTTGTATGGAGCAAATTTATAATTACACTGAGTCCAATTATCCCCTCTAATAATTCCTTTTATAAAGTTATTAAATGACTAAACGTACGCCAGATCAAATCCGCAATGACATTGCACAGCTTGTGCAAGAGTTTGCCGATATTGTTTATGAGCCAAAATCTTTTATACCTGGTGAGACTGCTGTTCCTGTTTCTGGTAAGGTCATTGGTGCGAAAGAGCTGAATAATATGGTTCAAGCGTCATTGGATGGTTGGTTGACGACGGGCCGTTTCAACGAGATTTTTGAAAAACGTCTAGCTCAGTTTCTTGGTGTGAAGCACTTGATCACTGTAAATTCTGGATCATCAGCAAATCTCGTCGCTTTTAATACTCTAACAAGTCCAAAACTTGGTGATCGTGCCATCAAACAAGGTGACGAAGTTATTGGTGTTGCTGCAGGGTTTCCCACAACAGTTAATCCAATTCTTCAGTTCGGTGCTGTGCCTGTTTTTGTAGATGTTGATTTGGAAACTCACAATATCGACGCTACTAAAATTGAGGCCGCGATTTCCTCCAAAACAAAAGCCATTATGTTAGCGCACTCCCTTGGTAATCCATTTAATTTGGATGTGGTCACCGCGCTCTGCAAGAAGTATAAATTGTGGTTAGTAGAGGATTGTTGCGACGCATTAGGAGCAACTTACAAAGGACAGTTTGTAGGCACTTTTGGCGATATTGCTACGCTCAGCTTTTATCCAGCACATCATATTACTATGGGGGAGGGTGGAGCAGTTTTCACCAACAACGGCACGTTAAAGTTGATTGCAGAATCATTTCGTGATTGGGGTCGAGATTGCTTTTGTCCTCCAGGAAAAGATAATACTTGTGGAAAACGCTTTTGTTGGACAAAAGAAAGGCTTGGTGGTGATTTGCCTAATGGTTATGATCATAAATATACCTACAGTCACCAGGGGTACAACTTAAAAATCACCGACATGCAGGCTGCGTGTGGGTTAGCTCAGATGGATCGAGTCGAAGAGTTTATTGCCAAGCGCCGAGCTAATTTCACATATTTAAAGAGGCGACTAAAGAGTTGTGAAGATTTTCTATATTTGCCCAAAGCTACCCCAAACTCCGAGCCATCTTGGTTTGGCTTCCCACTTGTTTTAAAAGCCAGCACAGATTTTAAGCGCAATGACCTGCTTAATTTCTTAGAGCTTAATAAAATTGGCACGCGGTTATTGTTTGCGGGTAATTTAACAAAGCAGCCCTATATGACTGGCCGTAATTTCCGAGTCAGTGGCGAATTAACTAAAACCGATATTGTTATGAATCAGACCTTCTGGCTTGGAACTTTTCCAGGGCTGAGTGAGCCGCAACTTGACTATATTGTCGATAAGCTAGAAGACTTCTTTGGGATAAATCCCTAATGAATTACGCCGAGCTTCCACGTGTTTTTAAAGAAGACACTCTCGCAGTGTTATCGCGTAATCTTCCGTGGAAAAAACTAAGTGGGTTGACAATTGCTGTAACTGGAGCCGGCGGTTTTCTCGGCGGTTATCTCGTGCGGGTGTTACTTGAGCTCAACGAGACTCGACTCGTTGAGCTACCAATTAGAGTTATAGCATTCGTTCGCGACCTTAAGCGTGGACGCGAGAGCCTTAACTTACTAATTGAAAGCCCATATCTTGAATTCCGTGAGTGGAACCTAAACGATGTTGCAGTACCCGATTTAGGCGACTGTCACTATGTGATTCATGCGGCTAGCCAAGCCAGCCCTCGATTCTACGGAAGTGATCCAGTCGGTACTCTCATGCCTAACACTGTCGGCACAGCGAGTCTCCTGCATGCATTACAACGTTGCCCCGATCCTCGAGGTTTTCTTTTCGTGAGTAGCAGCGAAGTCTACGGTCAGGTTGGTGGTGATCGGAAGTTGACTGAGGCCGACTATGGTCAATTAGACCCGGCCACGGTTAGATCCTGCTATGCTGAGAGCAAACGATTGGGTGAAACATTATGCGTGGCATGGCACCGGCAGTACAGTCTGCCAACATACATAGTCCGCCCTTTTCACACTTATGGCCCCGGTTTGATGGCCAAAGACGGTAGAATCTTTGCTGATCTGGCATACAATGTCATTAGGGGTGAGGATTTGGTAATAATGAGTAATGGCTTAGCAAGGCGAGCATTCTGCTATGCGTCAGATGCCATCGCTGGCTTTTTCACTGTCCTGCTTAATGGACAACCAGCCTTACCCTATAATGTTGCGAACCCTGCTGGAGAACTCTCTGTTATGGAGCTAGCTGAACTCCTGGTTGGCCTTTACCCTGATTTGAGATTGAAAGTAAAGTCTCAACTTCCTCCAGCGGATTCCAATTATCTAGCTAGTAGCGTCCGTAGCCTCATCCCTGATGTCTCCAGGTTATCAAGCCTAGGGTGGTCGGCAGAGGTAAGTCCGCAGCAAGGATTCCGTCGCATGATTGAAGCACTTACACCATGATTCATACACTGTCTTCCCTGAGGGACCAATTTACTGCTGGCACGCTCAGTAAGTCCGAGTATGTCCAACAGGCATTGCTGGTGCATCATTATTTATTTGACTACGTTCCCATAACACAGTGCACAGATGTACGCGAGATCAGAATCTCTGAGGATGGTGTGCGATTCCGCATCGGTGAGGATGATATATGGTTATATGCACCGCCAAATGAAGCGCGCATTGTGCCAATCGAAGTCATGAACTTCAAACAATATGAACCAATAGAGACCAAGGTCATGGACATCCTTAGTGAAGGTGCAGCTGAAATTCTTGATGTTGGTGCCAACATTGGTTGGTATGCAGCTAGATTCTCTAAGCGTCAACCAAATAGCCGTGTCCACGCTTTCGAGCCACTGCCTGCTAGTTATGATTATCTGCAAAGAAACATTGCAATCAATGGTGTCGCCAATCAAGTGCGTTCGTACAACTATGGCTTGTCTGATGCAAATGGAAGCTTCGATTTTTTTATAGCTACTTCAGGAAGTACAAATGCTTCTTTACTTAACGTAGCGGAAGTTGCCAACGCGCAGAAGGTGGTTGGCCTCACTCTCACTCTCGATCAATGGTGCTTAAATCAGCAAGTCAAACCTGACTTCATCAAGTGTGACGTTGAAGGTGCAGAGCTGCTTGTATTTCGCGGCGGACGTCAAACTCTGAGTGAGCATCGTCCAGTTGTGTTTGCGGAACTACTTCGCAAGTGGTCCAAACCCTTCGGATATCATCCAAACGACATGCTTGCCTACTTTGTCGAGCTAGACTACGAATGTTTCTCTGTCGGTAAATCGGGCGTTCGCCCCATTGACGTTGTAACAGATGAAACGTCAGAGACAAATTACGTGTTCATTCACAGAGTTAAGCACGTTGAATTACGCGGCAAGCTCGATACCTTATGAGAGATTCACGAGAAATGGCTAGGAGCATCAGTGCCCAAGCGCTGCGTATGGTTCATCGAGCCCGAGCCTCGCATATTGGTTCCGCGTTGTCGATTTGCGACATTGTGGCGGTTCTTTATGGGCGTGTATTGAGTGTCAATCCAATGCGGCCAACCTGGAATGAACGAGATCGTTTTATTCTAAGTAAAGGGCATGCATGTGTTGCCGTCTACGCTGCTCTTGCAGAGTGTGGTTTTATTGAGCGTGAAGAATTATTGAGCTACGGACAGGATCATTCTATCCTAATGAATCACATTAGCCACAAGGTGCTTGGCGTTGAATTCTCTACGGGCGCATTGGGTCATGGACTTCCCGTTGCGGTTGGAAAGGCACTTTCTGCAAAAAAGAGAAATGAGAAATGGAGAACCTTTGTTTTAATGAGTGATGGAGAATTGGATGAAGGTTCTAATTGGGAAGCAATGATGTTTGCTTCGCACCATCATCTTGATAACTTGATTGCAATCATTGATTACAATAAATTACAGAGCTTGACAACCGTTGCGAATACTCTGGGCTTGGAGCCTCTTGCTGAAAAATTTCGCGCGTTTGGTTGGGCTGTTCAAGAATTAGATGGTCATGACCATGATTTACTAAGTAAATCACTTGGTTCTTTACCGTGGACCTCCGGCAGGCCGTCGGTCCTTATTGCACATACCGTCAAAGGAAAGGGTGTGAGTTTTATGGAAAACAAGGTTGAGTGGCATTACAAGTCGCCGACCAAAGAACAGCTTGAGCAAGCCCTTAGTGAGATAGATGATGCGTAATGCCTTCATTCAAGAGCTTGTCACAGCAGCCCGAAAAAAAGATAATATTGCATTAATTGTAGGTGACTTAGGATTTTCTGTCGTTGAACCTTTTGCGGATGAGTTCCCCGATCGATTCATCAACGCTGGCGTTGCAGAACAAAACATGATGGGGATTGCTGCTGGAATGGCATCTGAGGGTTATCATGTGTTTGTTTATTCTATCGGTATATTCCCCACCTTCCGCTGCGCTGAACAGATTCGTAACGATGTTGCATATCATAATTTACCTGTAACAATTGTGACTGTAGGAGGAGGGCTTGCGTATGGCGCCTTAGGTTATTCGCACCATACAGTACAAGATTATGCTTTGATGCGCAGTTTTCCAAATATGCTGATTGCATCGCCAGGTGACCCGATGGAATCACGCGCTTGTACACGCTACTTGGTTGATCATCCTCAGCCATCTTATTTGCGACTCGCAAAAGCAGGGGAGCCTTCATTTCACAATCACGTACCTGAGATTGTGCCTGGGGTTTGGTTGCCTGTAACAGATGCGGATAATTATCACATAAATGATCGGACTTTGCTGTCAACAGGAGGCGGGTTGGCGATTGCAATGCAATTGAAAGAAAACCGCAAATTTACTGATTACGAAGTTGCAAGTGTGCCACTCTGGAGTCAGGCATCCAAACTAAAGCAAGTTTCTCAAGTTAGTGCGAGGCGGCGTGTCGTTACGGTGGAAGATCATCTATTAGATGGTGGATTCGGGTCATGGTTACTCGAATCCGTTGCAAATGAAAGCGGTTTGAGCCAGAGGATTCGAATCCGTGGCTTTGATCCAGTTGTTTGCGGTTCGGTGGGTTCACAAGCGGCACTTCAGCAACAGTTTTTTAAATGATCTTTTTCATGGCAGATGCTTAACAACACTTTTTCGATATCTGTGGTACTCCCAACCTACAATAGGTTAAATCGAATAAAAAAAACGTTAGTATCTTTTCTTGCTACAAAAGTTAGTGGAGTTCAGTTCATTATCGTTGATAATCATTCAGATGATGGGACTTGGGAGTATTTGCAGGAAGTCGCTATAAGTGACCAAAGGGTTGAACTTTATAGAAACCCTCAAAACGTGGGTGGTGTAAAGACAATATTTCGTGGATATTGTGAAGTAAAATCACCATACGTAATTTTTTTGGCCGATGATGATGTTATGGTTGGCGACTACATAGAAAGATGTCTGGAAATTTTTGAAAAACACGATGATGTTGCTTTAATCCACCATTTGTTTGATGGTTGGCAAGTATTGCCAGACAGATATAAAGATTCATATACTATTTATCCGGCTGGTAATATTGCTATAGAAAAAATATTTATGTACGCTGGAAGCTATCCTGGACTTGCTTTTAGAATGTCTGACTATTCCCTGGGAGACTTTTCGATGGGGCCTGGTGTTATTTATCCGCAAGTCAAAATTGCAATAGAAATGGCTGGTAAAAAACCTTTGGCAATTATTAATGATTGCGGACTTATCTCTACTGAATTTGGAGATACGATTGCAACCTATAAAAAAATGCAAAGTAGGCCCGATGATATGGGTATAAGTGAAAGACTTTCTTATGCATTATTGTTGAAAGATTCATTTTTGATACAACCTCTTGCGCTCCAGTTATCAGGATGGGCAAAGGGCCTGTTGGCTAATTTTGAAAAAGAAGATCAAAGACTTGCTGAGGATTTTGTTAAATCGTTATCATTAAGTTTGAATATAGTTACTCCAGATTTTATTTGTTATTTGTTAAAGTCAAGAAGATATAGATATGCGTTAACTTCGATATTGAGATTAATCTTAACCCCCTCTTTTTTTAGAAATTATGGATGGTTTTTGCTTTTTGCCTTTAAGAAGTTTGTTTTAAAAGGTTTTGTGAAGCGAAAAATCTTGCGATAGAAAAGAAATCAGTGTTTATTAAATCTTTTGAAAATTCATTTAAAACCAGACTTGCTTACATTCGTCATAAGCTATCACGCACGCCCTTTGGTTCTCCCCTGGCGGTGTTGAGGCGTAGAGATTGTCTTTTGGATCAACATCATCACGTTTACGAGGACCTCTGCAAATTTGGATATAGCGTCATTCCGAATTACATGAGTGAAGGTGAGTGTCAAGACACAGTATTGGGATTAAAAGCCGCTTTTGAACTTTATCCGAATTTTGTGCATCAAATGGAGGATAAGCGAATTTTTGGGATAGAGCAGGCTTTGCCTTTTGCTCGTAAGCTTGCTCAGGATTTGGATCTCCAAGAATTAGGTGAGCTTGTTAATCAAGAGATGACTTACTGTGCATTTACACTTGGTGGTTGGTTAAGGGCTGGGCGTTACGGTTCTTCAGGAAATGGTTGGCACCGTGATTCATTCTTTAGTCAATACAAGGCTATGATCTATTTGACTGATGTTAACGAACAGAGTGGTCCATTTGAATTGTTACCAGGATCACACAATCTACGATCTGTAATTACTGGTATCGAAAAAGTTGGCCTCGGTTATATGCAGGATCGAATTTCAGATAAACAGGTTGCAAATCTAGAAAACATATTGGGAATTTCGCGTGAAACTCTTACTGGTTTAGCCGGTACATTAGTTATTTTTAACTCTTCAACTATCCACCGTGGGCGTCCAATTGAACGAGGTGAGCGACTGACATTAACCAATTATTATTTCCCTATTTCTCGAGATCTTAGATCGGTACTTAAACAGTTCTCGCCCGTACTTACAGCTTCTAATGTTTGCTAACTATTGTCAATTTGAAGATGCCAAAACTGATTGGATATTGGCTTGTGCTCATGAGTTCAAAGATGATTTGAGCTGGAGGGGGCTCGATTTACGACCCTCATTTATTCGATATCTAACGATTGCCCTAGGGTCGGCTGATCAAAATTGGGTTAAGCAAAAATTAGCTTCCGACACTTCAAGTCACTGTATTCTCCATGGCTTGAAAAAGTCAAGAAGTTCATTGAAATCAATGATCTCAAGAATACCATGCTTGCTTCATCTGCTCTATAAAATAAGTTGGTTGGGGTATCAGCCAGAAAAAATTACAAAACGAAGACCATTAATTGTTGTGCATCATTGGAAATTTGCTAACTTCTTAAAACAAACTCAATTATTTGATGATCTTAATCCACTTTGGCTTGTTGATACCCCAAAAAAAGCACGCAATCTCGGATTGCGGGAAGGTGATTTAATTGTCCCCCACACAAGGCCATGTCGACGAAGTAAGCGTAGCTTTCCATTAAATCTGCTTGATGACCTTGCAAATGGATTGGAGGCGTCTCTATTGTCCGTGAACCCCAGCGCTGTATTTGTTGTTGAGGGTGATGCGACCGAGCATGCTTTGTTGGCGGAAATAGGGCGTAAACATAATATCCCCATTTATTGCTTTCAATGGGGAATTTTTCATCACAATAAACTTAAGACAGCTTTTTCTGAAATGCGATTTAACAAGTTTTTGGTGTGGGGGAAAATTTTTGAGGAGCAATTAAAAATTTTTAATCCTCAGTTGGAGTTTGTAAGTTTTGGGCACCCTCTTTTCAGTGGTCAATTGAGGTATGGTGATGGAATTATATTTTTAAGTCAGGGTATAGGCGAATTTGTTGAGAGAAAAGATCAAATATCGCTTATCAATTTAGCAGTTTCATTGGCTAAAATTTTTCCTAATCGAGTGATGTGGCGTCCACATCCTAATAATCCTATTGATAGTTTTGAGCTTGAGATGTTGAGGGGAGGTAATGTTTTGTTGCTTGATCCCAAGCTCCCCTTATCTGATCAGCTTCAAGATTCTATCCTTGCAATTGGTATTGGCTCTTCATCTCTGATTGATGCGCTAGCTTTTGGTGTCATACCAGTTAGTTTTAATACAACTTGTCTGCCTATGTTCCCTTTTCCGCTTCAAGAGAGAAATATTGGTTTTGTATACAGAGATTTAGAAGTTGCTTTGAGAGAGATTGAGCTTCTATTAAATGATGATATTCAACTACGAGAGATTCAGAATAATATTTATGAGAGTTATGAGCTAATCTTTGAAAAGCTTGAAAAGAACATACGTCAGGATTATATTCGCTCAATATGTATAGATAAAAATATTAAAAAATAAGTGACTTAATATATCATGTGAATGTTGAGTGTTTTTCTGTCCGTTGGTTTTCACTAGTCTTTTTAGTTAAGGTGAAGTTTTAATTTCTTTCTTAATCACATCATTCAAATTGTAAAGTTCCGTAGTCTCTAATGTCACCAGCTGGAAATTTGGATCGTATTGGTATGAATAATTAAAACTATGGCCGTAGGTATAAAAAGACAAATTTTTTCGCCATTCCAACCCACGTATTCAATTGGGCTGTTAATGAGTGAGAATTTTTCATTAAAGCTAAATCCTTTAGTGTTCCATGGAGCGCAATTTAAATTTTTGATAGATTTTAATAATTCTTTTTTGATGTGGAATAAAATTGGGGTCATACAGTCTGGTATTTGTTCGGTTATTGAAAAACCCCCGTTGCTTGCATCACTACAACCAATTAATTCAATTCGTCTAGTCTGTGAGATTATTTCTGCTCTTAAAGAGGTGTTAACCTGTATTCATCGAGGTCTAAAATGAGATTGCTTGTTTTGGCTGGCGGTTTTGGTACCCGCTTGAAAGAAGTGGTATCAGATTTGCCAAAGGCGTTGGCTCCAATTGGAGGTACTCCTTTTTTACAGTTCCAGATTCAACATTGGTTGTCCCATGGTTTGCGTGAATTTACTTTCCTACTGCATCATCAGGCAGATATGATTATTGATTTTTTGCGGTTACAAGCGATGGTTCTGCCAAAAGACTGTAGGATTGATTGGGTTATTGAGTCCCAACCTCTAGATACTGGAGGTGCTGTAGCCCATGCAATTAAAAAATTAAATCTTAAAGGTAGTTTCCTTTTAGCAAATGGTGATACTTGGTTAAGTGGTAATTTCAGTGAAATACTCCGAGCTACTGCACCCGCCATTGCAGTAATAAATATCTCTAATGCGGCGCGTTACGGCAAGGTTCAGTTCAATGCAAATAGAAATGTAACCTCTTTCAGCGAAAAAGATGGCCAAACCACTTCAGGGTGGATTAATTCGGGAATGTGTTTCTTGAATACAGACCTCTTTGAAAATTGGGATGGCAATCCTTTATCGCTGGAACGTGATCTCTTTCCTGCTTTGGTAATTTCTCGCCAATTATCCGTGGTACCACTATGTGTTGATTTTGTTGACATTGGAGTTCCGGAAGACTATCACCGATTTTGTCGGTGGGCTTTATCTGGTAAGCGGGAATCTTTATGCAATTAAATCGGTTTAGCATTTCTATTGCTTCAAGTTTACGGGATGTGTTGCAGGCCATTGAAGACAATCATCACGGAATGATTTTTTTTACCAATGCTCTCGGTGCTGTCGTTGGGGTGGCGACAGACGGTGATATTCGGCGTCACCTACTAGAAGGTGGAACTCTGGATGATCAAGCGAATCTCTGTGTTAATTCGGATTTTGTCTGGGAAAAAGCGAATACATCGCGAGAAAGCTTGCTAAAGAAATTAGATCATCGGATTCGACTTATTCCACTTCTTGATGAGGCTGGCCACTTAGTTGATCTTGTCACCAGGGATCATTTGCCTGTTCAGCGGGAGGGTTCTGTTTATGCTCGTGCTCGCGCTCCTGTGCGGATTAGTTTTGGAGGTGGTGGATCAGACCTAACCCATTTCTTTGCAAGCGCTAATAGCGGTGCAGTAATTAATACGACCATATCTTTGTTCAGTCATGCTACATTGCGCATTCGTAATGACGAGAAAATTTTAATCCACTCGATGGATCTTTGCGAGGTATTTCAGGCTGAAAATCTATCTGCTGCTTTAGAATACAATCCAAAATTTAAATTGATTCAAGCTTTGCTCAAAGCAATCCAGCCAAACTTCGGATTTGAGCTTTATTTGCATTCTGATTTTCCTATGCAATCCGGTTTGGGCGGTTCATCCGTTGTATCCGCCGCTGTTCTTGGTTGTTTTAATCAGTTTCGCCGCGATCAATGGGGTTTGCATGAACTTGCTGAAATATCTTACCAGGCTGAGAGACATCACATTGATATCGCAGGTGGTTGGCAGGATCAATATGCTGCAGTGTTTGGTGGATTTAACTTTATGGAGTTTCGTATGGACCAGAACATTGTTCATCCATTGCGGATCCATGCTGACACGCTGCTCGAACTTGAAGAATCGCTGATTTTATGTTACACAGGAATACCGCATGACTCAGGAGATATCCACTCTTATCAATGTGAAAGGATGGCTGAAGCGAATGTTTCAAGTATTCTTCAGGCAAATGTTGATTTGAGTTATGAAATGCGTAACCACTTGTTGCGTGGTCGTTTACTTTCTTTTGCGCAAGCAATGGATCGAGCCTGGCATTACAAACGTCAATTTAGCAATAAGATAAGTTCCTCCTATCTAGATCAAATTTATGCCGAGGCAAAATCTAACGGAGCGATCGCTGGCAAATTACTGGGTGCAGGTGGTGGAGGTTTTTTCTTATTCTATGTCCCTGCTTATTCGAAGCATCGTTTGCTTTCACATTTGAAAGACTCTGGCCTTAAAGTTTGTCCATTTAGGTTTGAGTCAAACGGTCTTCAAGCATGGACCGTTCGCGAAAACGAAAACTAATGAAAATTATCAAGCAATGACATTTACGATTAATCAATTTGAAGTTGGAAGCGGACGCTCCTTTGTTATTGCCGAGATTGGTAATAACCACAATGGCAGCTTCGAGCGTGCCATCGAAATGATCGACAAAGCACGCGAAGCCGGAGCTGATTGCGTCAAGTTCCAGATGCGCCATCTTAGTGAGGTTTATCGTCAGCGCAGTCTTAATAAAAGTGGCGATGATCTCGGTACTGAATATGTTATAGATCTACTAAACCGTTTTGAACTCAGCGTCGATGAACATCAACGCTTGAATGAGTATTCAGCACAGTTAGGGATCGCGTACATGTGTACTCCGTGGGACGGCAAGAGCGTTGATGTGCTCGAAGGTTTTGGAGTGCCAGCCTACAAAGTTGCCTCTGCCGATCTGACTAATCTGCCGCTGCTCGATCGGCTAACGCAAACGGGCAAGCCGTTGATTATCTCCACCGGTATGAGTAAAACTGAAGAAGTTGAAATGACAGTGGCTTTCCTTAATAAGCGCGGTGCTCAATTCTCCTTGCTTCATTGCAATAGCACCTATCCTGCCCCACTGCACGACATCAATCTAAAGTGGATGCACGCCTTGCGGCGGATTCACCCGCTGGTTGGCTATTCCGGTCACGAACGCGGCATCAATGTTTCGCTTGCCGCCGTCACGCTCAACGCCTGCATTATCGAACGACATTTCACGCTCGACCGAACAATGGAAGGCCCTGATCATGCAGCCAGCTTGACGCAAAGCGAATTCTCCCGCATGGTTGAGGGTATTCGCGAGATCGAGCAAGCGCTGGGTGAAGGGACGATGCGCCAGCTTTCACAGGGCGAAATGATTAATCGCGAAAACTTGGGCAAGAGCCTGGTGGCAGCCGAAGCGCTTAGCGCAGGTACGGTACTTAAGCCTGAGCATATCAAGGTGCGAAGCCCCGGGCAAGGGATATCGCCTCAGCGGTACGAAGACTTGCTCGGTCGCACGCTACACCATGATATGCAGGAAGAAGATTTCTTTTACCCGTCGGATTTGCAAGAAACCCGTATCGAACCCCGTCTGTACAAATTTACCCGTCCTTGGGGCGTGCCGGTCCGCTATCATGATTTCCGCAAATACGCCGCCCGCATTCAACCTGATTTGTGGGAGTTCCATCTTTCTTATTCTGATATGGATTTGAACCCTGCTGACTATCTGGATGGCCCCTATCAGGCCGGTCTGGTGGTGCATGCCCCCGAGTTGTTTTCCGGTAGTCGCTTGATGGATCTGGCCACGCCCGATGATGTTTACCGCAATGAGTCCATTCGTGAGACCCAGCGCGTGATCGACATCACCCGCAACCTGAAGAGCTTTTTCCCCAACACGCCATACCCACCTATCGTAGCCAACATCGGCGGCTTTACCATGGATGCTCCGCTGCCAGCTTCCGAGATTCGTGGCTACTACGAACGCTTTGCCCAAAGCCTTGACGAATTAGATAGGGATGGCGTCGAACTGATTCCCCAAACAATGGCTCCCTTCCCGTGGCATTTTGGCGGGCAGCGCTACCAAAATATCTTTGTGCAGATCGACGAAATCGTCGAATGGTGCAGCAAGCTCAAGCTGCGCATGTGCTTCGATATTTCGCACACACATCTAACTTGCAACCATTTTGGTGTTGACTTCTATGAATTCGCTGAAAAGATTGCCCCGTTTAGCGCACATTTGCATCTGGGTGATGCCAAGGGAGTGAATGGCGAAGGGCTACAAGTGGGCGAAGGCGAAATCGACTTTGCCCGTCTCGGAGAGATTCTGCAAAAAGGCTGTCCCACTGCCACCTTCATTCCGGAAATCTGGCAGGGGCACAAGAACGGTGGCGAAGGATTCTGGATTGCGTTGGAACGTCTGGAGGGCACTCTTTGAATCCGACAGCCATTCGCGAACAAATCACCGCATCGATTGTCGTCAAGCAGGCCCTGCTTGCGGACGAGAAACTGATAGACCAAATCCATAAACTGGGAGCTGACTGCGTTCAATGTTTGAAGTCCGGCGGCAAAGTTATCTTCGCTGGCAACGGTGGCAGTTTTGCAGATGCTCAACACCTATCAGCTGAATTTATCTCGCGATTCATGTTTGATAGAGCGCCCCTGGCCTCGTTGGTCCTTGGTGCAAATAACTCGGCCATCAGCGCTATCGGCAACGACTATGGCTACGAGCAAGTATTCGCACGTGAGTTAGAGGGGGTTGCTAGGCCTGATGATTTGTTTATTCCCATTACCACTAGCGGCAACAGCCGTAATATCTTGGTTGCCGTCGAGCAGGCCAGAAAGCAAGGCTTAACAACGATTGCCTTTACTGGTGAGGATGGTGGGAAATTGGCCCCCTTATGTGATTGTCTGTGTGTACCGTCGCGTGAAACGGCACGTATTCAGGAGTGCCACATCATGATCGGTCACATTATTTGTGGATTAGTCGAGAAAGCTTATTTTGCGGGAACGCAGCAATGAATCCAAAAGTTGTATTGATCATTCAGGCGAGAATGGGTTCTAGTCGTCTACCGGGTAAATCAATGATGGACTTAGCTGGTGCACCATTGGTAGGGCGTATCCTTGAGCGGGTAAAGCGTTGCACCAGGTTGGACGATATTGTGTTAGCAGTACCTGACACCGAAAAAGATAGGGTTCTGATTGGCCTCGGCGCAAGTTACGGGATTAAGGTGTTTGCAGGTTCTGAGAACGATTTGGTCGAGCGATATTACCAAGCTGCGCTGTGGTCAAGTGCTACCATTATTGGCCGATTGCCGGCCGACAATGCCACTCCCGAGCCTGCTGAAATTGATCGTATCGTCGATTACCACTTGTCGCTCGGAAGACGCGGCTTTTCATCAAACCTATCTGTTATCGGCGACTCTGATTACCCTGATGGAATTGGCGCTGAAATGTTTGATTTCTCTTTGCTTGAAGAAGCACGAGCGCGCCATAATGATTCACGCCAGCGCGAGCATGTTCACCTCAATTTTTATGACTACAGCACGGGGCAAGCCGTTGATGCTGAATGGTGTCCAGTCAGCACCATTAAATGTCCCGAGGAGTTTCGTCGCCCAGATTTGATTCTGGATGTCAATACACAGGAGCAGTACGAGTTCATGAACCAGCTTTACAAATATCTCTACCCAAGGAATCCACAATTTCACATCACAGATACGATTCGCTGGTACGACGATATTTATAAGAAAGTAAAGAATAACGGAGGTATGAGCAATTGAGCAAATCGACCGATTATCACGACTATGTGTTTCGTGAAGGCAAGCTAGTGGGCGAATTCGAGGAAATGTATCGTAATAGTGCGATCACACCCTGGCATCAAGACGAGCAGGAAAATTGGATTGATGTACGGTTAACCAAGGAAATTCTGCAGGATTTAGGCCGATTTCACCAAATACATGATTTCGGCTGTGGCACGAGTCATTATCTTGACTTGATGGCGAAGCACAGCCTTGCCACTGATGGAAAAAGCTACGGCTACGATGTATCGGCCACAGCCTGCGAAAAAGCAGCCAACTTTTTCCCAAATAGTCACTTCTCCGTTTTAGATCTCACTCAAAGAATAGGGAGTGATGAGCAACGAACAACGAACAACGAACAACCTGCGCGACTTTTCATAATTCGGGGTACGCTGTGGTATGTGTTTCCGAAACTGACCACCGTCATCGAAAATATCGCCAATCGTATGCATTATCAGGATCGCCTCCTTGTTGTGCAGAACTTTCCGCCGCTGCACAACGCATTTATCGGTAAGGATGTGCTTCCTGATCATTTCGCATTACTTGGGCATTTTTCAGCGCACTTTTCCGTCAACAGGCATATTTGGTACGAAGACCGCATGAAAGCCGCAAACGACAATTGGTTTATTGGATTATTTTCACTCAAGGGGAAAAATTAATATGCAGAATAATCATCGTTTGGTGTACTTCAATGGCAAACTCGTTCCAGAAACAGAGGCCAAGATTTCTATTTACGATTCGGCATTGATGTTTGGGGACATGGTTTTTGAGATGACCCGCTCATTCAATAAAAAGCAATTTAAGTTGAGAGAGCACATTGATCGTTTATATACTGGCGTAAAGATATTGCGAATTCCTCTTCAAATGACTCCGGAGGAGATGGAAAGCGCATGTTATGAGACTATGGAGGCCAATGATCATTTGTTCGCGGCCGACGATGAGCACCGGTTGATGATAGACGTTTCACGTGGCTTATTGGGAATCTATCAGGGTATCGAGGGCCTCCAAAAAGGTCCAAATATAATTATTGCAGACTTCCCATTGCGATGGACAGTTGCCACAATGGGCGTCTTGTTTGACAAAGGTATAAACGCAGTGATTACTTCGCAACGCGCTATTCCCGGTCATTTATTGGATCCAAAAATCAAGAATCGCAGTCGGATCTTTTATCTTATGGCTAATATCGAGGCTGGGCAGATCGAGGGTGACAATAATTGGGCGCTTATGCTAGACCCTGATGGGTTTGTCGCTGAGGGTACTGGTGATAATTTCTTCATAATTAAAAACGGAGTAGTGATTACTCCTGAGGGACGTAATATTTTACGGGGTATTTCGCGTGATTACGTGATGAACGAGTTGTGCGCTCAATTAGGCATGCCAATTGTCGAGAAAAATATCGAAGCTTACGATGTCTATACGGCTGATGAAGCATTTATGACGGGCACTCCTTTTTGTATGTTGCCAGTAACGTCATTAAATGGTCTAGACATTGGTAATGGTAAGGTAGGTGAAGGCTTTAATCGCCTAATTAGCCAATGGAGTGCCAACACCGGTGTCGATATCGTCGGACAGATTAAGAGATGGGATATCGAGCGTGCTGGAACAGGTACCGGAGATGCCCCGACACCATATCGGTTTAAAACCAAATGACGCTGCAAATTGGCTTCATGCAAGGCCGCTTGTGCGAGCGTGTGGCTGGCAAAATTCAGGCGTTTCCTTGGCGAGATTGGGAAAGCGAATTCCCCGCTGCAGTGGCGATTGATCTGCACTTGATGGAATGGACGCTAGATCAAGAGCGGTTGTATGAAAATCCATTGATGACGACGAATGGCCAGAAAAAAATCCGAACACTTTGTCAGCAGCACAATCTGTTCATTCCTTCCCTCACGGGAGATTGTTTCATGCAAGCACCTTTCTGGAAAGTTGATGGCCAGGCTAGAGCTGACTTGCAGGCGGATTTCCTGGCAATTGTTCGGGCTTGTTCTCTTGTGGGTATCCGCATGATAGTTGTGCCCTTGGTTGATAATGGACGACTTGAAACGGTCGAGCAAGAGAATGTATTGGTCGATTTCCTGTTGAACCAACATTCCTTCTTCGCTCAGAATAATTTGCAGGTGATTTTTGAATCCGATTTCACTCCTGCCGAGTTGGCTCGCTTCATCGCTCGCCTGCCAGTTGATCGGTTTGGAATAAATTACGATATTGGCAACAGTGCGGCTCAGGGTTTTAAGCCGGCGGAAGAGTTTGATGCTTACGGCGCACGGGTTGTAAATGTTCATGTCAAAGACCGTCTTCTGGGTGGCACTACCGTTGCGCTTAGAACCGGCAGTGCCGATTTTGATACTGTATTTTCTGCTCTTGCTCAAAAAAATTATAAAGGAAACTTCATTCTGCAAACCGCACGCGCTGCTGAAAGTAATCACTCGGAAGTATTAAGTAGCTATCGCGATATGACGTTAGCTTGGGTTCAGCAATACGGTTTAGAGGTAGTTAAATGAGAGTTTTCTTGTTCAATATCCAACCTGTCAGCCACGATTTCTGAATCATGCAACTTAATCTCGGAGAAAAAGTAGCACTTGTCACCGGTTCCTCAAAGGGTATCGGTTGGGCCATTGCGCAAAGCCTGCATGCCGAAGGTTGCCGAATCGTGCTGAACGGCCGTAATAAAGAAAATTTAAAAGCAGCGACTAGCAAGTTAGATGAATCTATTGGTGTGGAGGGTGATGTCACCAAGCCACTTGAGGCGCAGCGAATCGTTGCCGAAGTAATCAAAACTTTCGGCAGACTAGATATTCTTGTCTGCAACGTCGGTAGTGGACGTTCGGTGCCTCCCGGCAAGGAAAACGCTGACGAATGGCAACGGGTATTTGCCTTGAATCTGTGGAGCACAACGAACATCGTAGAAGCCGCGCGCGATGCATTGACCGACAGCAAAGGGGTGATTGTTTGCGTCTCATCCATCTGCGGACTTGAAGTGATTCCTAAGGCCCCGGTTACCTATTCCGCCGCCAAGGCGGCTCTGCATGCCTATGTGCGAGGCATCGCTCGCCCATTGGGTAAGCATGGGGTACGTATCAATGCCGTCGCGTCGGGTAATATCCTTTTTGATGGGTCTGTCTGGTCGCTCAAACTAGCGGAAGATACCCCAGCAGTGAAGGCCATGTTATCAGAGAATGTAGCTCTCGGTAGTTTGGGTACCCCTGCCGATATCGCTAGTTTGGTGACCTATTTGGCCTCCCCGCAAAGTAGTTTTGCTTCTGGTGGTGTATGGACTCTCGACGGTGGACAGGTGCATGCTTAATGATTTTTCCACTTAATTTTTTTACTGAAAAATATGGCTTTTGAAAAATTTGATTTAACTGGAAAAACTGCTTTGATTACCGGTGCTGCTGGGTTACTCGGAATGGAACATGCCGCGGCGTTGCTGGAAAGTGGTGCGACCGTGATATTGACCGACCTTTATCAGTCTGATCTTGATGTTAGTGTCGAAACACTTTCATCTATGGGCGATTGGCATAATTTATTTGCGCACATTATGGATGTTACCTCGCGAGATAGTATCCACGCCTTGGCTTCAAAGTTGGCTGCTGAGGGTAAGCGTGTTGATATCCTCATCAATAATGCGGCGATTGATCCTAAGGTTAATGGCAACCAAGCGCTTGAGATGTCGCGACTTGAGAATATAGGGTTGCTGGACTGGGACAGGCACTTGGCCGTTGGTCTTACGGGCGCCTTCCTATGCGCGCAAGTATTTGGTAGTAGCATGGCTACCGACGGTAAAGGAGGTGTAATTCTGAATATTGCCTCAGATCTCTCGGTTTCCTCGCCCGATCAACGCCTCTACCGTAAAGAGGGCTTGCCGGATAATCTGCAACCAGTGAAGCCTGTAACATATTCGGTGATTAAGTCGGGTTTGATTGGTCTAACCCGTTATCTGGCCACCTACTGGGCTGATAAGGGTGTACGCTGCAATGCCTTATCACCTGGCGGGGTATTTAATGGGCAAGCAGAAGAATTTGTATTGCGATTGTCATCTCTTATTCCTCTTGGGCGAATGGCAAGTAAGGATGAGTATCGATCAGCGATCCAGTTTCTATGCTCGGATGCATCGACTTATATGAATGGGCAGAATGTGATAATGGATGGGGGAAGAAGTACATGGTAATTTCCCTTTTTTAATAAAAGCGACTTTCACAAGACCCTTATTACGTTTAGGGCTCAATCACAGTGACCCAAAAAGCTGACTACGATAAAAAATACATTGAGCGTCTTACTTTGAAAGAGGCTAAGGTTCAACATTAATTATGAAGTTTTGATACTTCGTGTAATCGTGTTGCGGTTTCTATTAAGATTTACGACGAAGGAGAAAATTTTATGTGTGGAATAATTGGAGTTATAGGCGGATCTAAAGATTTAAAGTTAAATCCAAGTGTGCTAGCTCATCGAGGACCTGATGCAACTGGAATTTGGATTTCACCTGATAATGAACATAATGCAATTCTCGCACATACTAGATTGGCAATACTCGATTTATCAGAAACAGGTAATCAACCTCTAATTGTTGATGATAGATATGTTTTTATATATAACGGAGAGATTTATAACTTTGTTGAGTTGCGCTCCCAATTTGAGAAAAAAGGGCACATTTTTAAAACACAAACTGATACGGAGGTTTTTTTAAGGGGATTAATAGAAGAAGGTCCTTCCTTTCAGCTTCGATGTAATGGTATGTGGTCTTTTTGTCTTTGGGATCGAAAAGCAAAAGTAGCTCTTTTTGGCCGAGATCGTTTTGGGAAAAAGCCTTTGTTTTACTCACTGGATGGAAATGGTCGATTTGTTTTTGCTTCTGAAATGAAAGGAATTTATCCTTATCTATCCTCTGTTCAGCCAAGTGAGAAAATAAATCTTCACATTCAGAGACTTTTTGATTACGAAAGTTCAGAAAGTTGTGTCATAAAAGGAATAAATCGTATCCCACCTGGTCATTTCGCTGTATTTCAAAACGGAAAGCTAGATATTAAACGCTGGTGGAACACATTAGATCATTTGGAAGAGGTTCCAAATAGTTATGATGACCAGGTTGAAAGGTGGCGCGAACTGTTTTTGGATGCTGTCAAAATTCGTATGCGATCAGATGTCCGAATAGGCACTGCTTTAAGTGGCGGACTAGATTCAAGTGCAACTTTTTGCGCAATGGCTTATTTGGCAAAGGAAGAAGATAATCATGATCGATGTTCAAATGACTGGCAACATGGTTTTTGTGCACATTACCCCGGAAGTAGTTTAGATGAATCTAAATGGGCTCGTTTAGTAACTGATTCTATTGGAGTTCAGCTTGAGCAGGTTTCGATCGACCCACTTAATGCTGGTTGGTCAATAAGTGATTCACTTTTTCAGGTAGAGGAACCTTACTTAACTTTGCCTTTACCAATGCTTGCAACCTATCGCGCGATTTCAAAGGCAGGTATAAAAGTTACACTAGATGGACATGGCGCCGATGAATTATTCAGCGGTTATGGTCACTTATCTTCGGCTTTTAGATCGGCTAATCCCAAGCAGGCAGCCGATTTATCGCAAATAATAAACAGTTTGTTGAGTGGAAATTACCGTTCTTTTTCTGGCAATATCTATGCTAACTGGGCAAGACATAGGTTAATCGAATATCTAAAAGAACTTTTAAGAATTCCAAAGCAAATAGCAAATGCTTTAATAAACAAGTCTGATATTGAATTTATTATGTATAAACTAGAGTACTACGATCAATCTCATCCTAACTTTAAAAAAATGGATGCACTTTCTAAAAATCTTTATGAGATTTTTCATATAACAACTTTGCCAACACTTTTGCGGAACTATGACAGATACTCAATGGCTAGTGGTGTTGAGATTAGAATGCCATTTATGGATTATCGATTGGTTACAAATACATTTTCCCTTCCATGGACAAGCAAGGTTGGGGGCACATACACAAAACGAATAATGCGTGACGCACTTAAGGGAATTGTTCCAGAGGAAATTCGAACGCGTCGAGATAAGGTTGGTTGGAATGCTCCGCTACATGAGTGGTTTAAGGGTCCACTTAGAGATGAAATTGAAATTATGATTGCTACGGAAAAATTATCACCCAAGTTTAAGAAAACTTGGGAAAACTTTCAGAGCATATCAAATCCAGGTTTTAATGATGGGCAAAAAATGTGGAGTCTGCTTATGCCTACTTTATGGAGAAGTGCAATATTTAAAAGTTTATAATTAAAGCAATTAGGCAGTGATGTATTATCTTAAACTCATATCAATTGTTTATTTATCTGGTGCGAGTTTTTACAGTATTTAAAATTTATCTATAAATACTGTTGACTTTAACTTAAATAAATTATCGATGGAGTTTACTTAATCAAACTGAATATTTATAAAAAAAGGCTCCGTAATTTAGTGCCCTTCTCTTCGTCATTGATGTCTCTTCAAAAACCAGTACTGTTTTTAATATTCAATAGGCCTGACACTACAGCGCAGGTGTTCGAAGCAATAAGGCAAGCGAAACCGCCGCGTTTGTATGTGGCTGCTGATGGCCCACGTAAAGGGCGGGCGGGGGAAGTTGGTCGAGTCGCCAAAGCGCGAGAAATTGCCTTAGCGGTAGATTGGCCGTGTGAAGTAAGGACCTTGTTTAGGGAAGTAAACCTCGGGTGCAAATGTGCTGTTAGTACTGCAATCACATGGTTCTTTACTCAAGAAGAGCAGGGTATTATTTTGGAGGATGATTGTTTGCCCCATCCAGACTTTTTTTTATTCTGCCAGGTATTACTTGATCGTTATGCTGATGATGAGCAAGTATCTGCAATTACTGGTAATAATTTCCAGAATGGTCAGCGATACGGTGATTCATCTTATTACTTTTCTAAGTACAACCATTGTTGGGGGTGGGCAAGTTGGCGTCGCGCTTGGCATTGCTATCAGGGCGACTTGCCATTTTGGCCACAATGGAGAGAATCAGATGCTTGGCGACAACATGCTCCATGCAAAATCGAGCGGCGTTATTGGACAAAGATTTTTGATCGTGTATGGGCAGGTCAAATCGACTCTTGGGCTTATCCATGGACAGCCAGTCTCTGGTACCTCGGCGGACTGACCGCTACGCCAAATGTAAACTTAGTCACTAACATCGGCTTCGGACATGATTCCACGCATACATCATCTACTGATAGCCAATTAGCAGGAATGGTAACTGGTGCGATTGGGGATCTCACTCACCCACTCGTCATTACCCAAAATTTAGTTGCAGATAGATATGTTTTTGATAATATTTTCAGTGGCAAAAAAAACCAAGGTTTCTTTTTGTCATTGTTGCGCTTCCAACGCAAAATTAGAGGATTTATTTATCGCAATTTTTTTAGGAGTTCAGTCTGATGTCAGCCAAGTATGTCAACCTTGCCTGTGGGTCGGTGTTTATCAATAGTGACGTTTGGATGAATTTTGATTTTGCTCCGACTTATGGTGTTCAGCAGGCAAATTTGCTTGGACGTTTACCTTTGCAGGCTAACACTACTCGGTTAGTTTATTCATCGCACTTCTTGGAACATATTCCCAGGTCACGGGTGGATGCGTTTCTTACTGAGTGTTTTCGTATTTTACAGTCCGGTGGGGTTATCAGATTAGTTTTGCCAGATTTTCAGGAGCTGGCGCAGACTTATTTAAACTTGCGCAATGCTGGAAAGAATGAGTGCGCTAATTTTTTAGTTATTGAGATAGTTGATCAGTGTGTTCGGCATGAGTCTGGTGGAGAGCTACAAAAGTTTTATCGGCGTTTAATGGAAGTAGGCAATCAGCAAAATGAAATGATCGGTTTTATTTATGAGCGAACAGGCGAAGACTTATCAATTGAGCATTGCAATCAAAAAAATATTGGTTTTAAAAGAATTTTAATTAGAGCAATCAGAGGTTTATTAAATTGCATATATCGTCTGAGGATCAGAATTTCATTGAGTTTATTACCATCAGAATTCCGCTTGCAAAATGTCAGCCTGGCAGATGTTGGTGAGTGTCATCAATGGCTTTGGGATTTCTATCAGTTAAAACAATCACTCGAGAGGGCTGGTTTTACAAAGGTTACGCGACTCTCAGCCGACGCGAGTTTAATCACAGACTTTCCATTTTATCCGCTGGATCTTAATTTAGATGGTAAACCAAGAAAAGGAAGTGAATCCATGTATGTTGAAGCTATAAAACCCTAGTGGATGATTAAATGAAAATTTTAAATAAAGCCAAAAAAATAATTTCTTTTATCCTCGGTAAAGAAGAAAACTCTTTTCCCGTAGAAGCATCTGCGCTTGATATTGAATGCCTGAAATTCTGTATGCCATTTACTTTGACAAGCGTTTCTCGACTTTACGCAACTCTATCTGCGGTTAAGTATATTGTGAGAAATGATATTGAAGGTGATATCGTTGAGTGTGGTGTTTGGCGTGGCGGAAGTTCTATGGTTATGGCTAAAACGTTATGTAATTTGGGTAAAACAGATCGTGATATTTATCTTTATGATACTTTTGAGGGAATGACATCTCCAACGGATATGGATTTTGATACTGCAGGTCGAACTGCACAGTCACAGTTAGACAGCACCATAAGGGAAGAGGGGGGTAGTATTTGGTGTATAGCCAGTATTGATGACGTGCGTTCTAATCTTTTCTCAACTGGATACCCTCAAGCTCAAATTCATTTAATAAAAGGTGATGTAGTTGAAACGCTTTCAATAAAATCAAATATCCCAGAACGAATTTCTTTACTTCGGTTAGATACAGATTGGTACGAGTCTACAAAGAAGGAGCTTGAGGTATTGTTCCCGCGTTTGGTGAGTGGGGGGGTCTGTCTTATTGACGATTATGGACATTGGCAAGGCTCACGAAGAGCAGTTGATGAATATTTGGCGCTACATAAGATTTACCCACTTATTCATGTGACAGATTATACGGGCCGTGTTTTTTTAAAAAATTAACCTTATTCCACTTGAAAATTCTTCATCTTAGTCATTCGGACATCTCTGGTGGCGCAGCCCGAGCAGCTTATCGCATCAATCATAGTTTGCGCACTGCTGGAATTGATTCACGCATGTGGGTCAATAAAGCTATCGCAGATGATTGGACTGTCGAGGGGCCAACAAGTAAAGTGGCTCGAGCTTTAGCTGCTTTACGCCCCCATGCCGTGCAGCCGCTAGTCAAGACACTAAACACTAACAACCCCATCATCCATTCCCCTGCGATTCTACCTTCTAAGTGGGTCAATCGTATCAATGCCAGTAATGCAGATATCATCCATTTGCATTGGGTTCAAGGGGAAATGCTCTCTATTGCCGATATCGGAAGAATTCAGAAGCCTATTATTTGGACTCTCCACGATATGTGGGCTTTCTGTGGAGCTGAACACTACACCGAGGATCAACGCTGGCAAGAAGGCTATCAACGTAACAATCGCCCGGCGTATGAATCCGGCTTTGATCTCAACCGTTGGACTTGGCAACGTAAATTTAAGCACTGGCATCAACCTATGCACATCGTGGCCCCCAGTCAGTGGTTGGCAAACTGCGTGCGCACAAGTTCGCTTATGAGAGATTGGCCGGTATCCGTGGTGGCGAACCCTATTGACACTAGCTGTTGGAAGCCGTTCAATCAGTCGTTTGCACGTCAGTTATTGGGTTTACCAATTAATGTGCCGTTATTGCTTTTTGGCGCCATTGGTGGCGGTCGAGACCTCCGCAAGGGTTTTGATTTACTTCTCCATTCGTTAAAACACCTTCGCGATGACCCACGGGCCAATGGCATGGAACTCGTGGTTTTCGGTCAAAATGAGCCACATTCACCACCAAACCTTGGTTTTCCCATTCATTACAAAGGCCACCTTTATGACGATTTCAGTTTGCGCGCTCTTTATAGTGCAGCTGATATCATGGTAATCCCCTCGCGCCAAGATAATCTCCCAAATACCGGTGTCGAAGCTCACGCTTGTGGGACCCCTATCGTAGCTTTTGATATTGGGGGTTTTCCTGATATTGTTCGACATATGCAAACAGGTTATTTGGCGCAAGCATTTGATACGGAGGATCTTGCGAAAGGAATTATGTGGGGAATTGCAAAAAAAGAGGACGGTTTCCTTCGAGAAAATATAAGTAGAGTTGTTGAAGAATTTTTTTCATACCCTATCATCTCCAATCAATATCAAATGATTTATCAAAAAATTATAGAAAGAAATCGTTGATTTAAATGAAAAAGGCACTTATTACAGGCGTTACTGGGCAAGACGGTTCCTATCTTTCAGAGTTTTTGCTCGAAAAAGGATATCAAGTTCATGGTATCAAAAGACGAGCCTCTCTATTCAACACTCAGCGCGTTGACCATATTTACCAAGACCCGCACATCGACAATCGCAATTTTACGTTGCACTACGGTGATTTGACTGACACGTCTAACTTGGTGCGCATATTGCAGCAAGTACAGCCGGACGAGGTTTATAACCTGGGTGCCCAAAGTCATGTGGCTGTTAGCTTTGAGAGTCCCGAGTACACTGCAGATGTCGACGCCATAGGAACACTTCGTCTGCTAGAGGCTATTCGTATTTTGGGCATGGAGAAAACCTGCCGCTTTTACCAAGCGTCAACGTCCGAACTTTATGGCTTAGTTCAAGAAACTCCTCAAAAAGAGACCACACCGTTTTATCCGCGTAGTCCGTATGCCGTGGCCAAGATGTTTTCCTACTGGATAACGGTTAACTATCGTGAGGCTTATGGAATGTATGCCTGCAACGGTATTTTGTTTAACCATGAGAGTCCACGGCGAGGTGAAACCTTTGTGACTCGAAAGATCACCAGAGGCTTTGCCAATATGGCCCATGGCTTAGATCAATGCTTGTTTATGGGTAACATTGACGCCTTGCGTGATTGGGGCCACGCTAAAGACTACGTGCGAATGCAGTGGATGATGTTGCAGCAGAATAAACCCGATGACTTCGTTATTGCAACGGGCCTTCAGTACAGCGTGCGCGAATTCATTCAATGGACTGCCGCTGAGTTAGGCATTACGCTAGATTTCTTGGGTGAGGGTGTTAATGAAAAGGCGGTAGTTAAGACGATTATTGGCAATAAAGCTCCAGCACTCAAGGTAGGTGATGTAGTTATGCAAATCGACACCCGTTACTTCCGTCCCGCCGAAGTGGAAACCCTTCTGGGCGACCCAACCAAGGCTAAGACCAAGTTGGGTTGGGTGCCTAAAATTACTGCTCAAGAAATGTGTGCGGAAATGGTGAATGAAGACTTGAAAGTAGCTCAACGTTTAGCCTTCCTAAAAGCGAATGGGCATCAGGTATCAGTTTTAGTTGAAGATGGGCGCTGAAAAATGAGTTCCCCAAAAACACGCATTTTTCTGGCTGGACACAATGGAATGGTGGGCGGGGCTTTAATGCGTTTGCTTAGCGCAAACTCAGATAATCAGATTATTACCGCTAGTCGCACTGAGTTAGATTTATTAAATCAAAACTCAGTTAATACCTTTTTTGTTAATAACCAGTTTGACCAAGTTTATTTGGCTGCCGCCAAAGTGGGCGGTATACACGCAAATAACACCTATCCAGCTAACTTCATTTATGAAAACTTGGCTATCCAGACCAACGTGATTAATGCGGCCCATAAGAGTGGCGTGCAAAAATTGCTATTCTTGGGTTCAAGTTGCATTTACCCAAGGCTGGCAGAGCAGCCGATGTCAGAGTCTATCTTGCTATCTGGCCCACTAGAGCCCACCAACGAGCCCTATGCAATCGCAAAAATTGCAGGCATCAAGCTGTGCGAGAGCTACAACCGCCAGTATGGTCGCGACTACCGTAGCGTCATGCCCACTAACTTGTATGGCCCGGGTGATAATTTTCACCCAGAAAATAGTCATGTAATTCCTGCACTCATGCGTCGAATTAATGAAGCAAAGTTACGCCGTGATGAAGAAGTTGTAATTTGGGGAAGTGGAAAACCTATGCGTGAGTTTTTGCACGTTGATGACATGGTAGCTGCTTGTGTGCATGTAATGAATCTTAATTTTACAGTGTGGCAGGCCAACACTAAACCAACTCTTAGCCACATCAATGTGGGGGTAGGTAAGGATACTACTATAAGAGAGTTGGCAGAGATGCTATCAAATATAATTTGTTACAAGGGTCGGATAGTTTTTGATTCAACAAGGCCAGATGGGCCGCCACGTAAATTACTAGATATCAAGTTAATTCAAAACTTAGGATGGAATCCCGTCATCGATTTAGAGAGCGGTCTTAAACAAACATATGAATGGTTTAAAACGAATATTGAGCCGTATTATAAAATTCCTGATATAAATGTTAATTAGTAAATTTTTTGGAAATTTAGTTTATCTATACTTATTTGTAATTTTATTGTTCCCAATGAGGATGGGACCGTATTCTTGGCTTATTACACTCCCAATCTTAACTTTTTACATTAAAATATTTACAAATAGATTCCCTCTCTGGCACTGGCTCATATTATTTTGGATTGGCCTGCTTTCAGTTTTAGTGTATCTTAATTCCGAAAATCATAGTGTATTTATTTATTCAATATTAGCAATTTCAATCTTGAGCCTAAACCAATTAAATGAAAAATATTTAATTATTAATCAAATCACATTGAGAATAAGTGGCGTTATATTAATTATTTTTTTATTGCTAATGTGGGTATTATTCAGAGAAAATGAAAGAGTAGCGGGATGGTATGGCGACCCTAATTTTGCAGCATTATTCTTATTTTCTATTGTGGGAATGATGTTGTTACTTTATAAAAAAATAAATATAAAGTCTTATTCTCAAAAATTTTATCTAATGACATTATTAATTTCAATAATATTATTGACAGGATCAAGAGCATTAATGTTAAGTTTGATTTTATACATTTTTATTGATAGTATTGAAAAATTAAGGCAAAAAAAATTATGTTTACTTTTATTAATAATTATAGCAATAATTTGGCAGCCAATAGCCTTTATTATATTAACGGAATTTGATTTGCAAGCAACAGGATACAATTCAAATTCAATAGAAAGATTGATAATCTTAAATGATACTAGTAATTTTTTAAGAGTTGAGCTGGCTTATATATCTTTGAAGGAATTCATTGGGCAGAATATATATCAGTTAGTCCTTGGCGGGTATGGCGGTGGAGACATAAGCGTCTATTCATCAAATGAAGAGAAGAATATTGTACATAATTATTTCATTCAATTTTTGTTGCACTATGGATTGATTTATACAATTACAATTCAAGCAATAATTTTCATGGTTGTATCTAAAGGAACTCCGAATAATTTACCATTTACCGCTGCTATGATATTTATCGCAGGTGTATTAAGCTCCATTGCAATATTTTTAATGTTTGTTATTTTGGTAATCGAAAAATTATATTCTGAAAATCAGAACAAAATTTATTAGATAAAAAATACTAAGAATAGTGGTAATGGAAATTAAATTAATCTATTTTTACGAGAAAATTTTAATTATAAAATATAAACACAATGAAAATTTCAATTATTACGGTTGTTAAAAATGATGTCAGTAATTTAATTCAGACAGCTCAATCAATTGAAGTTCAAAAAAAAAGGTATAGAAAAAATATTGAGTGGATATTAATTGATGGAAATTCTGATGATGGCACTTTAGAGTTTATAGATCAAAATAAGGAAATTTTTGATATTTTTATTTCAGAAAGTGATGATGGAGTATATGATGCAATGAATAAGGGGATTAATTTGGCAACGGGTGATGGACTTCTTTTTATAAATGCTGGTGATTTATTAGTTGGAAATGTCCTTGATGGAATTAAGAGTGCACCTTTATTTTTACCTGTAAATTACCATGATATTTTTGGAAAATTTAAAAGAGTTAAAATCAAGTCGAAGCGTGAGGGTATTCCAAACTGTCATCAAGGGATTATATTTCCCAGGACGAATTTACGATATTTAACTACCTATAAAATAGCTTCTGATTATGATTTTTTTTTGCGGCATAATTTTAAAGAAGATTTAAAAGTAAGTGATTTAAATGGTTATATCTATTTCTTGCCGGGAATTAGCTCATCTTCATATCAAAAAAGGGATTCAGAGGTTTTTGAGATTCGAAAGAAACATTTTGGATTATTTATTGCCTTTATTTATGAGTGGCGTAACTTTTTAAAGCGAATTGTAAGAAAATTTATTAAGAAATAGTTAGTAAACATATTTTAAATACAGATAATAAAGTGCTAATTTTTTTTTGTTATACTACATTTAATAATCTGTTATTTTACAAGGTTGGTTCTGTATTTTTGGAAATAACTTAAGAGATGATTAGACGTTTATTTGATAATTGTTAATTATTTCGTAAATATGAGAGAATTCGAATACCAATTAAGGGTAAATAAAAGAACAAGATATGATTCTAGTTACGGGTGGTGCCGGTTTTATCGGAGGTAATTTTGTTTTAGATTGGCTGAAAAATCCATCTGCAGAAGGTTTGATTAATCTCGATAAATTAACCTACGCCAGTAATTTGGCTACTCTTGAGTCTCTAACCTCTGATGCTCGCCATGTATTCGTGAATGGCGATATTGGTGATTATGATTTGGTTTTATCTTTACTAAAAAAGCATCAGATTCGTGCAGTTGTGAATTTTGCTGCCGAGTCTCATGTTGATCGCTCCATTCATGATCCAAGTGAATTCATTCAAACTAATGTGGTGGGCACATTTAATTTATTAGAAGCAGTTCGTGCTTATTGGTCAGGGTTGCCTGAAGCAGAAAAAGCTGCTTTTAGATTTTTGCACGTATCTACTGATGAAGTGTACGGGTCTTTATCCCCAACAGACCCTGCTTTTACAGAAAGAAATACTTACGAGCCTAATAGCCCATACTCGGCTTCTAAAGCAGCATCCGATCATTTTGTTCGTGCGTGGCATCATACCTATGGCTTGCCAGCTTTAACAACTAATTGCTCTAATAATTACGGCCCGTATCATTTTCCTGAAAAGTTGATTCCTTTGGTTATTCTTAATGCCTTAGCTGGTAAGTCTTTGCCAATCTATGGTGATGGCCAACAGATTCGTGACTGGCTTTACGTTAAAGATCACTGCTCAGCGATTCGTCGTGTATTGGAAGCTGGCAAGCTGGGTGAGACCTATAACGTCGGTGGGTGGAATGAAAAACAAAACCTAGATGTAGTGCGTACCATTTGTTCTATTTTGGATGACTTGCGTCCAAGGGCTGATGGAACTTCTTATGCATCACAAATAACTTATGTGAAAGATCGTCCAGGTCATGATCGTCGTTATGCGATTGATGCTACCAAGATTGAGCGTGAGTTAGATTGGAAACCCGCTGAAACCTTTGAGACTGGTATCCGTAAAACAGTGCAGTGGTATCTGGATAACCAAGAATGGACTGATGGAGTTCTTAGTGGCTCTTATCGTGATTGGGTGCAAAAGCAATATGGCAATACAACCAATCAATGATGGTTGGTTACTAATTACTATGACTAATTGCTGATTCTTATATGTCTTACTTATCCTTCGAGCTTCTAGATCATAGTCGGCCTATTTTGGTGTTTGGGCCAGCTGGACAGGTGGGAAGAGCTTTACAAGTTTATTTAAAAAATCTCATGGTGCCTGCTGTTTTCTTGGGTCGTGATGATTGTGATTTAACGAGAGAGTCTTCTCTTGTTGAGGTATTAAATCGTTATCAACCCCAAGTAATTATCAATGCAGCTGCATATACGGCTGTTGATAAAGCTGAGAATATCGGCGAGCGTGATATTGCTTTTGCCATCAATGCCAAAGCCCCTGCTGTGATGGCTCGTTACATTGCTAATGTAGCTCATGGTATTTTGGTTCATTATTCAACCGATTACGTCTTCGCAGACACCAAACAAGATGCCTACTTTGAAAATGATCTTGTTGGACCTGTTGAGAGTTTAAATGTCTATGGCCAAAGTAAGTTAGCTGGTGAGCGGGCGATTGAAGAAGTATTCAACTTAGCCAATTACTCTGATAACGCAAGTTATATCGATAAGTTCGCAAAGTATTTTATTTTGAGAACATCGTGGGTATATGGCGATGGAAGTAACTTTATTCGCACGATATTACGCTTGGCTGCTGAGCGTGATCAATTAAAAGTTGTGGCCGATCAAGTGGGTGTGCCAACATCAGCGCAATGGCTGGCTGAGATAGGTGTGCAAATAACTGGGTCTAGAGTTGAGTCAGGAATCTACCATGCCGTACCTGATGGAGAAACATCCTGGCATGGTCTTGCTGTCTTTGCAATAGAAACTGCCGCCATTTCTAGTGAAGGTATTCAGGTGAAATCTGAAAATATCTTGCCGATACCCGCAAGTGATTATCCAGTACCTGCAATAAGACCTTATAACTCTCGTTTAAGTAATGCTAAATTAAAAAAAGCTCTTTCTGAGATGTCCTTTACTGGAAACTATCCTAATTGGCAGGAGCAAGTAGAAGCTTATGTGAAAGAGTATGTATCAAACTCTTTAAAAACTTAGTTAACTTGAATTAATCATTAATATAAGAAAATATAAAAATTATTCAGAAAGTTGAGCAATGAGTAAAGATTCATTGAGTAATCGGAAAGGCATCATCCTTGCTGGTGGTTCTGGTACACGTTTGTACCCAGTGACTCAAGCAGTTTCTAAGCAGTTGATGCCAGTGTATGACAAGCCGATGGTGTACTACCCACTCACCACACTGATGCTGGCTGGTATCAAAGATATTTTGTTGATTTCTACACCACAAGATGCCCCGCGTTTTACAGAGTTGTTGGGTGATGGTTCTCAATGGGGTTTGAATATTCAGTATGCTGTTCAGCCTTCTCCTGATGGTCTGGCGCAAGCCTTCATTATCGGTAAAGAATTTGTTGGTAAAAACCCATCAGCTTTGGTGTTGGGCGACAATATTTTTTATGGCCATGAATTGGTCACACAATTGCACTCTGCCAATCAACGCACTTCAGGTGCCACAGTATTTTCCTATCATGTGAATGATCCTGAGCGCTATGGAGTTGTTGAATTTGATGATTCTTTTAAGGCTCTATCGATTGAGGAGAAGCCTGTGAAGCCAAAGAGTAACTATGCTGTGACAGGCTTGTATTTCTATGATCAACAAGTGTGTGACATTGCTCAATCAATCAAGCCCAGTGAACGGGGTGAATTAGAAATTACAGCCGTAAATGAAGCATACTTAAACATGAATCAGCTTCAAGTTGAGATCATGGGCCGTGGTTTTGCATGGTTGGATACTGGTACACATGATTCTTTATTGGACGCAGCAGGTTTTATTGCAACACTGCAAAAGCGCCAAGATTTGATGGTGGCCTGTCCAGAGGAGATTGCTTATCGTCAAGGTTGGGTCACCGCTGAGCATGTGCTTAAATTGGCTGCGCCACTGAACAAAAATGCTTATGGTCGGTATTTGGAGAAGCTAGTAAGTGAGCGCTTTTAAAAGAATAGATAATGTATTTACCAAAAAAGCTAAAAGCTTATCTACGTAACATAATTAGTATTGTTACGACAATACCTTATGAATCTGTTGCTTATAACCAGCATAGACTTTTTGATGAAACAAAATTCATCTTATTACGAAAATATTTCCATAAATATTTTTTATTAAAAGTATTTAATCAGCTCTCCCTTGAAAAATATCCAACAAAAGAAGATCGAATACTTTGGATTTTTTCCGGTAAAAATCATCTCGCTTATAGATCTATTGGCGATTCAATTATGGACCTGTCGGGTAGAGCCTTATTGAGAAATCAAGGTTGGAAAATTGATTTATTTACTTTTAATAATTTGGCTGAATTATTTACTCATGATGATATTTTTGAAAATATTTATACAGATATCAAAGATGTGGATACGAGCAAATATGATCACATATTATTTACTTTATACACTCCCAGATCAATTAGATTAAAACTCAGATTTTTTCGCTTATTACGATTTTCATCGTTATGGAGGTATCTTCAAATCAATGGTCAATACAATCAAATAACATATTCTTATGCCTCAATCAATGAATTATTTAGTATTGGCCTTTCTGACTCTGAAATCGATAATGTTGCTAAACCTTATTTGGTAGTTGGTAATAGTATTGACTCGCTTGTACAAAAGTTTAAGCCTGCCCAGCCGTATGGGGTGATTGCGGTGGGGGGCATGGATCAAGACCGAACTTATGAACATTGGTTAGATTTTTTTAAGTTACTTGATCAGGATAAAAGTAAGATAAAAACATGGGTCCTTGTAGGCTCTGCTAATGGATTATCTTATGTGGAAAAAGTAATTGCACACTCTTTTAAAACGTTAAATATCATCTCATTTGTTAATCAATTACCGATACTTCAGGTAGCTTCATTGATTAAGCAATCTAGCCTATTTATTGGTTCTGATGGTGGCTTAATGCATGTTGCTCACTCGACAAATACGCCAACAGTTACTTTATTTACAACTAATGTCGATCCAAGATACAGGGTTACTAAGGCTTGTTATTCAGTGACTATTCAAAGTAGAAGGGGTGTTAGCTTGATTCCTGCAAGAGATATTGTAGATGCAGCAGAAAAGCAAATGATTAGCTTTTTGGGTGATGGCAATGAAGCTTAATCATGTAACGCTTTGCTGCATTGATAATCAGTTCCCTGATCAAGGATTTTCTGCTTTATTAAAGTCAACAAAATCAATTACATTTGAAAAAACAATTTTTTTTACATCTACTTCTTTTGTTGAGCCAAAACACGATATATCAAATTTTGAAATTAAATATGTTGATCATTTAACATCAATTGATACGTATTCACACTTTTTGATTAAGGAATTGGGTCAGTATATTGACACTAGTCACGTTCTGATTGTTCAGTGGGATGGTTTCGTTGTTGATCCATCTAAGTGGTTAGATTCATTCCTTAATTATGATTATGTGGGAGCTCCTTGGGAGGGGTGTGGAGAGATGTTAGTTGGAAACGGGGGATTTTCTCTTCGCTCAAAAAAGTTGTTGAATGCTTTAAGAGAGATGCAGGTAGAGATTTATCATCCCGAGGATGATGTGATTTGTAAACAATTACGACCTTTGCTTGAAGAAAAATTTGATATTAAATTTTCTTCTGTCGATTTGGCAAAAGAATTTTCGTTTGAGAGTATTAAACCAGTTGACAAAACGTTTGGTTTTCATGGTTTATTTAATCTACCAATTGTCTTAAATGAAAGTGATTTAAAAGATTTTGTTGACTCACTAAGTCCATCTATTTTGTTCCATGGGCACTGGGCTTTTTTCTATCAAAATTGCTTGAGTCTGGGGAGTCATGCGATTCTGAGCACAATTGAATTCAAGATATTGGATGTCGTAAAGAAAGCTGATTTATCCTTGGTTTCTAAACCAATGTATAGATCCTTGATAAAGTCTTGCATGTTCAACAAAAATTTCCGCTTAGCTAAAATTGCTCTGTCAAAAAAAATAGAGTTGCTGGGATGGAGTTTTGATAGTTTTACATTGCTGATAAGAATTTATTTAAAAAAACTAAAAGCTAAAAATTAATCAAAATGCCTATTAATGCTACGCCTACTGCAATTTCTGATGTATTAGTGATTGAGCCAAAGGTTTTTGGCGATGATCGTGGTTGGTTTTTTGAATCTTTCAATGAAAAAGACTTTTCTGCTACGGTAGGTA
>JACCDV010693041.1_pt1 | contig 48936 bp, 42 predicted proteins | sample 7446131 | NCBI WGS metagenome assembly JACCDV01 (sample SAMN15323448, study PRJNA562643) | freshwater metagenome | isolation source: river surface water | place: USA:Blue River Watershed | collected 2017-08-17
AAGGCCGCCGCGCCCGGCTGGGCCGGCAAGCCCGCCACCGAGCGCGCGCGCATCATGCGCCGCCTGGGCGATCTGATCACGCGCCACGTGCCCGATCTGGCCGAGACCGAAACGCGCGACACCGGGCAGGTGATCGCGCAGACCGGCAAGCAGCTGGTGCCGCGCGCGGCCGACAACTTCCACTACTTTGCCGAGATGTGCACGCGGGTGGACGGCCACACCTATCCCACGCCCACGCACCTGAACTACACGCTGTTCCATCCGGTGGGGGTGTGCGCCCTGATCAGTCCCTGGAACGTGCCCTTCATGACGGCCACCTGGAAGGTGGCGCCTTGCCTGGCCTTTGGCAACACGGCGGTGCTCAAGATGAGCGAGCTCTCGCCGCTGACCGCCGCGCGCCTGGGCGAGCTGGCCCTGGAGGCGGGGGTGCCCGCCGGGGTGCTCAACATCGTGCACGGCTTTGGCCAGGCGGCGGGCGAGCCGCTGGTGGCGCACCCGGATGTGCGCGCCATCAGCTTCACCGGCTCGACGGCCACCGGCAACCGCATCGTGCAGGCCGCCGGCCTGAAAAAATTCAGCATGGAGCTGGGTGGAAAATCGCCCTTTGTGATCTTCGAGGACGCGCAGCTGGACCGCGCGCTCGACGCAGCGGTGTTCATGATCTTCTCCAACAACGGCGAGCGCTGCACCGCGGGCAGCCGCATCCTGGTGCAGCAGTCGATCTACGCCGACTTTGTGCAGAAGTTTGCCGAGCGTGCGCGCCGCATCACCGTGGGCGACCCGCTGGATGAGCAGACCCTGGTGGGCCCCATGATCAGCCGCAACCACCTGGCCAAGGTGCGCCACTACATTGAGCTGGGCCCCAAGGAGGGCGCCACGCTGGTGTGCGGCGGCATCGACCGGCCCGCGTATGCGGCCGAGCTGCCGGCGCATGTGCAAGCGGGCAACTTTGTCTGGCCCACGGTGTTTGCCGATGTGGACAACCGCATGAAGATCGCGCAGGATGAGATCTTTGGCCCGGTGGCTTGCCTGATTCCGTTTCGCGACGAGGCGCATGCGATCGAGCTGGCCAACGACACGGCCTATGGCCTCTCGAGCTATGTCTGGACCGAGAACATCGGCCGTGCGCACCGCGTGGCGGCGTCGATCGAGGCGGGCATGTGCTTTGTCAACAGCCAGAACGTGCGCGATTTGCGCCAACCCTTTGGCGGCACCAAGGCCAGTGGCACCGGCCGCGAAGGCGGGACCTGGAGCCACGAGGTGTTTCTGGAGCCCAAAAACGTGGCCGTGTCGATGGGCGATCACCACATTCCACACTGGGGGGTCTGACCATGGGTCAACTTGCACTGGCTGCCAAGATCACGCACGTGCCCAGCATGTACCTGAGCGAGCTGCCCGGGCCGCGCCAGGGCTCGCGCCAGGACGCGATTGACGGGCACCACGAGATCAGCCGGCGCTGCCGTGCGCTGGGTGTGGACACGCTGGTGGTGTTTGACACGCACTGGCTGGTCAACGCCAATTACCACATCAACTGCGCGCCGCATTTCAAGGGCGACTACACCAGCAACGAGCTGCCGCACTTCATCAACTTCATGTCCTTCGAGTCGCCCGGCAATCCCGAGCTGGGGCATCTGCTGGCCGAGGTGGCCAATGCGCATGGGGTCGAGACGCTGGCGCACGAGCGCACCGCGCTCAACCCAGAGTACGGCACGCTGGTGCCGCTGCGCTACATGAACGCCGACCAGCACTTCAAGGTGGTGTCGGTGTCGGCGCTGTGCATGGCGCATTACCTGAGCGACAGCGCGCGCCTGGGCTGGGCCTTTCGGCGCGCGGTCGAGGACCGTTATCCCGGCAAGGTGGCCTTTCTGGCCAGCGGCTCGCTGTCGCACCGCTTTGCGCAAAACGGTCTGGCACCCGAGTACGCCTTCAAGGTCTGGAGCCCGTTTCTGGAGCAGCTTGACAAGCAGGTGCTGCAGATGTGGGCGGGGCGCGAGTGGTCGGCCTTTTGCGAGATGCTGCCCGAGTACGCCAGCAAGGGCCATGGCGAGGGCTTTATGCACGACACCGCCATGCTGCTGGGCGCGCTCGGCTGGGGCGCCTACGACGGCGGGGTCGAGATCCTGACGCCCTACTTTGGCGCCAGCGGCACCGGCCAGCTCAATGCCCTCTTTGAGGTCACGCCGCAGGACGGCCATGCGGTGCCGGCGCCGGTGGCCAGCCGCGCCGAAGGCTACACCGCCATTTCCACCCGACTCTGAACATGCCGCATCTGGTCATTCTCTATACCGCCCAGCTCGATCAGGAGGCCGATCTGTCGGCGCTGTGCCGGCAGTTGGCCGACGCCATGCTGGCGGTGCGCGACGACGACGACCGACCGGTGTTTCCGACGGGCGGCGTGCGTGTGCTGGCCTACCCGGCGGCCCACCATGCGGTGGCCGATGGTGGCGCGGCGGCGCGCGCGCGCGGCCTGCGCGAGGACTACGGCTTTGTCTACCTGAACCTGCGCATGGGGCACGGCCGCTCGGCGGCGGTGCACGCGCGGGTGGGCGAGCGGCTCAAGGCCGTCACGCATGCTTTTTTTGCGCCGCTGATGGCGCGTCTGCCGCTGGGTGTGACGCTGCAAATCGACGAGGGCCGCGAGGTGTTTGACGACAAGCACAGCAGCCTGCATCCCTTGTTTCGAAAGGATTGACCCATGTTGGACGAGTCCCTGGTGGCCGCGCTGGCGCGCGAGCTGGACGAAGCCGAGCGCACGCGCGTGCCCTTGCGCCATTTCTCCAGCCGCTTTCCGGCCATGACCATCGAAGACGGCTACCGCATCAACCGCGCCTGGATGCGCCTCAAGCGCGCGCAGGGCCGGCAGGTGATTGGCCACAAGATTGGCCTGACCAGCCGCGCCATGCAGCAGGCCAGCCAGATCAACGAACCCGATTACGGGACCTTGCTGGACGACATGCGCTACGACGCCTTGCCGGGCCAGGTGCTCGAGATTCCGCACGCGCGCTTTGTGGCGCCGCGCGTGGAGGTGGAGCTGGCCTTTGTGTTGCGTGCGCCGCTGCAGGGCCCGGACGTGGACGTGGCGCAGGTGCTGGCGGCCACCGCCTATGTGACGCCGGCCATCGAGATCATCGATGCGCGCATCGAGCAGTTTGACCGCGACAGCCGCGCCATGCGCAAGGTGCAGGACACCATCAGCGACAACGCCGCCAACGCCGCCATCGTGGTGGGGGGGCGGCAGGCCGACCCCCTGCACACCGATCTGCCCTGGTGCGGCGCCATCTTGCGCTGCAACGGTGTGGTCGAGGAGACCGGGCTGGCCGCGGGCGTGCAAGGCCATCCGGCCATTGGTGTGGCCTGGCTGGCCAACAAGCTGGCGCCCTGGGGCGAGCACCTGGCCGCGGGCGAGCTGGTGCTGGCTGGCTCGTTCACCAAACCCGTGCCCGCGAGGGTGGGCGATCTGTTCGAGGCGGACTATGGTCCGCTGGGTGTTTTTTCTTTCCGTTTTGTCTGAGGTCACCAGTCATGCCCATGCCCATCAATCCCTTCAAGCAGGCGCTGCGCGAGCGTCGTCCCCAAATCGGTTTGTGGATGGGCCTGGCCCATGCCTACACCGCCGAGATCTGCGCCCTGGCCGGCTTTGACTGGCTGGTCATCGACGGCGAGCACGCGCCCAATGATCTGCGCACCATCTTGTCGCAGCTGCAAACCCTGGCGGCGTACCCGGCCTCGCAACCGGTCACGCGCATCCCGGTGGGCGAGACCGCGCTGATCAAGCAGGTGCTCGACCTGGGCGCGCAGACCCTGCTCGTGCCCATGGTGGACACGCCCGAGCAGGCCGCGGAGCTGGTGCGCGCCTGCCGCTATCCGCAGGCCGATGGCGGCGGCGGGGTGCGCGGCATGGCGGGGGCGCGGGCCTCGCGCTGGGGCGTGTACGAGGACTATGCGCGCCGGGCCAACGAGGAGGTCTGCCTGCTGGTGCAGGTCGAGTCGCGCCTGGGCTTGCAGAACCTGGACGCCATCGCCGCCACACCGGGCGTTGATGGCGTCTTCATCGGGCCGGCGGATCTGTCGGCCTCGATGGGCCACATTGGTCAGCCGGGCCACCCCGAGGTCAAGGCCGCCATCGACGAGGCCATCGCCCGCATTCTGCGTGCCGGCAAGGCCCCGGGCATCCTGACCCTGGACCCGGCCATGGCACGCCACTACCTGGCGCTGGGCGCCCTGTTTGTGGCCGTGGGCCTGGACACGCAGATCCTGCTGCGCCACACCAGCGCCCTGGCCGCTTCGTTCCGCCCAGGCGCTGCCGCCTGAGCGGCCCCCAGGCCCCTCGCACCGAAGGTGATGCCCATGCTGCCCAAGCCCATTCCCGTTGTGCCCTCCTGCCAGACCCGGGTCCACCCCGACGAGTGGGCCGCGCGCCTGCAACTGGCCGCCTGTTACCGCGTCTTTGCCATGCTCGGCTGGACCGAGATGATCTACAACCACATCACCGTGCGACTGCCCGAGAGCGTGTGCGGCGACGACAAGCAGTACCTGATCAACCCCTTTGGGCTGCACTACTCAGAGGTCACGGCCAGCAACCTGGTGAAGATCGACCTGGCCGGGCGCAAGCTCGATGATTCGCCCCACCCGGTGAACCCCGCAGGCTTTGTCTTGCACAGCACTTTGCACGGCGGCATCGAGGACGCGCACTGCGTCATGCACACCCACACCACCGCCGGGGTGGCGGTGGCGAGCTTGGCCAGCGGCCTGTCGCAAAGCAATTTCTATTCGGCCCAGCTGCACGGCATGGTGGCCTACCACGACTTCGAGGGCATCACCGTGCACATGGACGAGGGGCCCCGGGTGCTGCAGAGCATTGGCCGCAAGCAGGCGGTGATCCTGCGCAACCACGGCCTGCTCTCGTGGGGGCTGAACTTGCCACAGGCCTTTGCGGTGCTGTGGACCTTGCAGCGCGCCTGCGAGATCCAGCTGGCCACCCAGAGCATGGGCGCGCCCTTGCCTGTGCCCGAGGCGGTGGCGGCCCGGTGTACCCAAGACGCGCTGCAGTTCCACCCTCAGCATGGCGCCGGTGCGGATGTCTTTGAGGCGCTGGTGCGGCAGGTCGATCGCCTGGATCCAAATTGGCGCCAATAAGTATGAAAAAATAGCTCAAAAGAATGGTTTGTGATAAATTGGTGCCAAACTGACCCCTGTTTGGAGCCGACCATGACCCATTTGAGCATCAAGGATGTGCCGCCCGAGATGGCCGAGCAGCTGCGCCTGCGGGCCGCGCGCCACCACCGCTCGCTGCAAGGCGAGCTCATGAGCATCCTGGAGCAGGCCCTGAAGGACCCGCCGCCTTCGGCGCCGGCGCAGGACTGGCTGGCGCAACAAGCGGGTCTGGTGCGCCTGCTGGGGCAGAGCGCGCAGGGCCCGGTGCTGCGCCACGGCTGGAAATCGCAGGCCCAAATCCATGCCGAGGTGTGCGCGCGACATCCCAAGCCACTGGCGGCGCAGGCCAGCAGCGTGGCGCTGATTCGCGAAGACCGGGACCAGCGATGAGCCTGCAGCTGCGCGTGGCCGAGCCCCCTCAGCCCTATGGCCTGCCGGCTTTGGTGGTGGACGCCAGCGTGCTGGCCGGCATGGTGTTCCGCGAGGCCTGGTACGAGCAGGCCCGCCAGCACATCGAGGACCGCCACCTGCACGCGCCCCACCTGATCCTGCACGAGATCAGCAGCGTGGCCCTGAAAAAATGGCGCCGCCAGGAGGCGCATGCCCTCGACGGACTGGCACTGGCGCTGCAGCAGCGCATGGACCTGCACACGGTCGACCCCATGCCCGCGTTTGCGCTGGCGCAGCAGTACCAGCTGAGCGCCTATGATGCGGCCTATCTGCACCTGGCCACGCAACTGCACTGCCCACTGGCCACGTTTGACGATGCGCTGGACCGCGCGGCGCGCCTGCACTGGGCGCAGCTGGGTGGCCAGCCCCCCTAGAACAGAAAGATTTGCATGCGCGATACGCCCACTTTTTCCCGCATCACCCTGGTTGGCGCCGGCGCCATTGGCGGCTGGCTGGGGGTTCGGCTGGTGCAGACCGGTGTTCAGCTCTCGGTGCTGGCACGCGGGCAGACCCTGTCGGCCTTGCAACAGCATGGCCTGCAGTTGCACCAGGGCGGCTCGCTGCACCAGGTGCCGGTGCGTGCGGTGGCCGATGCGCAGCAGTTGGGGGTGCAGGACCTGGTGATCGTGGCCGTCAAGGGCCCGGCCATGGCCGAGGTGGCCGCCCAGGTGGCCCCGCTGCTGGGGCCGCAGACGGTGGTGCTCACCGCCATGAACGGCGTGCCCTGGTGGTTTTTGCAAGGCTTTGGCGGGCCGGTGGCCGACCGCGCGCTGGACTCGGTCGACCCCGGTGGGGCGATCGCGCGCGCCCTGCCAGCGGCGCACATCCTGGGCGCGGTGGTGCATGCCAGCTGCTCGGTGGACGCGCCCGGTGTGATCCGCCATCACTTTGGCCAGGGCCTGATCATCGGCGAGCCCTCGGGCCAGGCCACGCCGCGGGCGCAGGCCCTGGTGGCCTTGCTGCAGGCCGCGGGCTTTGAGGCCAGCTTGTCGGCGCAAATCCAGCGCGACATCTGGTACAAGCTGTGGGGCAACATGACCGTCAACCCGGTGAGCGCGCTCACCGGCGCCACCACCGACCGCATCCTGGACGATCCGCTGGTGCGTGGTTTCATCTCGCAGGTGATGCTTGAGGCCCGCGCGATTGGCGAGCGCATCGGCATCCCGATTGCGCAACAGCCCGAGGACCGGCACGCGGTCACGCGCAAGTTGGGCGCGTTCAGAACCTCGATGTTGCAAGACGTGCAGGCGGGCAAGGCGGTGGAGCTCGATGCGCTGGTCAGTGCCGTGCGCGAGCTGGGTCAGTTGTGCGGGGTGGACACCCCCATGACCGACGCGCTGCTGGGCCTGTCGCGCCTGCAGGCGCGTACCCTGGGTCTGTATCCGCAGGCGGCGGCATGAGCGCTGCGGCGCCTGCCAAGCCCGGCCTGGCCGGGCTGCTGACCCTCTTGCTGGTGGCCTTCATGATGGGGGCCAACCATGTGGCCGCGCGGGTGGCCTTCAACCACGGGGTGGATGTGGTGACCGCGGTGTGTGTGCGCAGCGGGGTCACGGCCCTGGTGCTGTGGGTGATCCTGCGGCAAGCGCAGGTGCGGCTGGCGGCCTCGCCACGCCAGCGGCGCTTTCTGGTCCTGATGGGCGTGCTGATTGCGCTGCAAAGCTATTGCCTGTATTCGTCGGTCTCGCGCCTGCCGGTGGCGCTGGCCCTGTTGGTGTTCAACACCTACCCCATCAGCACCGCCATCTGCGCGCGCCTCTTGTACGGGCACCGCACCGAGCGCACGGTGTTGCTGGCCATGCCGGTGATGCTGATCGGCCTGGCACTGGCGCTCGATGTGTCGGGCGCCACCAGCGGGCTGGGGGTGGCGGGCCAATGGCAGCAGATGGGCGCTGGGGTGCTGTATGCCTTGGGCGCCTCGTTCAGTTTTGGCCTGGTGCTGGTGTGGACGCAGCACGAGGCCGCGGCGCTGGACGGCCGCTTCCGCAGCTTCACCACCATGGCGCAGGTGGGCGTGATCACCGCGCTGGCGGCGCTGCTGGGCGATGGTTTCCATTTGCCGCAGGCGGCGGCGGGTTGGTGGGGCCTGGGCCTCTTGACCTTTTTGTACGGCACCGCCTTCACCATCTTGTTTGTGGTGCTGCCGCGCATGGGCGTGGTGGGCAGCTCGCCCATCATGAACGTGGAGCCGGTGTTTGCGCTGATCCTGGCCTGGGCCTTGCTGGGCCAGGCGATTGCACCGCTGCAACTGGTGGGCGCGGCGCTGGTGGTGGGCACCGTCACGGTGCTGGGTTTGCGGCGGCGCTAGCCGCCAGGGCTCAGAGCAGGCGCGGCGTCAGCGCCTGCCCCATGGCCTCGCCCATGCGCACGGGGCGTCCGGGCGTCCAGTCCGGGGCAAAGCGCATCGCGTCGCGCGGCAGCAGCAGCACCACCGTCGAGCCCAGCAGAAAGCGGCCCATCTCGGCCCCCCGGTCGAGCTGCACGCGCTGGTGCTCGTAGGTCCAGCGGCGGATCTGGCCGGGGCGCGGTGGATTGACCACCCCGTGCCAGACGGTGGCCATGCTGCCCACGATGGTGGCCCCCACCAGCACCATGGCCATGGGGCCAAACTCGGTGTCGAAGTGGCACACCACCCGTTCGTTGCGCGCAAACAGGCCGGGCACGCCCCGCGCGGTGGTCGGGTTGACCGAGAACAGGGCGCCCGGCACATGCACCATCGAGCGCAGACGGCCCGCGCAGGGCATGTGGATGCGGTGGTAGTCGCGCGGGCTCAGGTAGATGGTGGCGAACATGCCCCCATCAAAGGCAGCGGCCTGCTCGGCATCGCCGCCCAGCAAGGCGGTGCTGCTGTAGCCGTGGCCCTTGGCCTGCACGATGTGCTGGCCGTCGATGGGGCCACACTGGCTGATCGCGCCATCCACCGGGCACAGCAGATCGGCCGCGGCCAGGGGGCGTGCACCGGGGCGCAGGGCGCGGGTGAAAAAATCGTTGAAGCTGGCGTAGGCCGCAGGCGAGGGGTCGGCGGCCTCGGCCATCTGCACCTGGTAGCGGGCCACAAAGCGCTCGATGGCCCAGGTGGTGAGGGCCCCGCCTTGCGCACGGGCCAGGCGGCCCGCCAGCGCGGTCAGCGCCTGTTTGGGCAGCAGGTATTGCGGCCACACGGCCATGCGTTCGGCAACTGAGGGGGCGTGATCGGTCATGCCGGCATTGTAGGCACCCCGGCAGCGCGCCATGCGGGGCCAGCGGCCGGCCGCCACCTATCGCTTTTGCTAGCAATTTTTTGGACTATCGCTAGGGGGTCGATCCCCCTAGATTCAGGGTTTTGTCTCTACCTTTGCGAAGGTCTGTGGCCCACCAGCCCAGTGGCTGGCGGTCCCGATCCTCCGGATGCATTTCATGTCCCGTTCCACGCCGATCAAGCCTGCCGCCGCTGTCCAAGCCCCGCCTGTCGATTTGCCCCCCGCCCCTTCCAATGCCGCTGCCGCACCGATGGTCCCCGCGGTGCTGACACAGGCCGTGCGCGTGCGGGGCCGCAAGCGGCCCTTGCCGCAAGACCCGGCAGACCCGGTGGACGCCGCATCGGTCCAGGCCCCCGATCCGGCGCGCGAGCGGACGGCGGACACGCCCACCGACCCCAATGGCCAGCACGCGCGGCAAGACGAGCAGGCCGCGGTGCCGGCCGATGACCGGCGGGTGCTGCGCGACACCGACCCGGACGGGGCCTCGGTGGCATGGGGGTCGACGCTGTCTGAGCGTGACGGCGAGATGCTGCTGGCGCAGGCCCAGACGCCGCAGACGGCCCGGCCCATGCCCGCACCCGCACCAACGGCCCCCTCCTCGGGGGGAGACGCTGGGCCACCGGCGCAGGGCGGGGTGGTGGCCGCCGGCACCGACTTGATCGCCGCCGCGCCGGTCCCGGGGTTTGCCGCCGGCGGCCTTGGCACGGCCGCGGCGGGCGTGGGCAGCCTGGCCTTGTTGGGGGCCTTGGGCGGCGGTGGGGGCGGGGGCAGCAGCGCCTCCACCGCCCTGATGATCACCAGCCCATCCAATCTCGAGGTCACCGAGAACGTGCTCAAGGTGGCCACGCTGACGAGCAACAAGAGCGGCGCCAGTTGGTTGCTTGATGGCACTGGCGACGACAACAACCTGTTCGAGATCAATGCCAACACGGGGGTGCTGAGTTTCAAGGCCAAGAAGGATTCGGAGACCGACAAGGCCAACTACACCGTCAAGGTCAAGGTGTCTTTCTCCGAAATATCCGGGGGGGCCATCATCACCAACACCCAGTCCCAAACCCTCTCCATCAAACTGATCGACCTGAAAAATGAGGACGCTCCCGACCTGACCCTGGCCGAGGGCGTGGGCGAGAAGGTCTCGCTGCAGGAAGCCAAGGACGGCGCCATCAAGCTGGGCACGATCAAGTCTGGACGCAGCTTCACCGTGACCTACACCTCAGCGAACGGAACAAGCATCACCCAGACGATGGACGGTGACGGCAACGAGCGCTTGCTCAAACTGAGCGACAGCCAGTTGCAGCAACTGGGCAGTGGCAGCGTGACGGTGCAGGTGGTCACGCACGACAAAGGGCAAAAGGTGGGTGAGCAGGACTCGCTGCCCGTCAGCCTCAGCTTTGCCCTGGACACCGTGGCCCCCACGATTGCCACCAGCCGCCTGAGCGTCAACGAGAACGTGGTCCTGGCGGGCACGCTGGCGCAGCCCGCCGACCCGAACGAAACCGTCACCTGGGATCTGGCCAACGGCGGGGCCGACAACGCCGCGTTCAGCATCAACAAAAACACGGGCGCGCTCAGCTGGGCCAACGGGCAAGGCGGGGATTATGAATCGCGCGCCAGCAAGACCTACGCGGTCAAGGTCTTGGCCACCGATACCGCGGGCAACAGCACCGCCAAGGACATCGAGGTGGTCTTGCAGGATGTGGTCAATGAGGTCGTGCCGGTGTTGGCGCTCGCCAGTTCGGTGCAGGGCACGGTGTCGGTCGACGAAGCATTGACAGGTTTGCTGCGCATCTCGGGTCTGCAAAACGGTCTGTCCGTCAAGCTGACCTGGGTCAATGGGAGCACCACCGTCAGCAAAACCACACCGGTCGCGGCCGGCAGCACGCTGGATGTGGCCCTGAGCCAGGCCGACATCGATCAGTTGGGCAGCGGTTCGATCGCGGTGACGGCGGTGAGTGTGGACGCCAGCGGCAACACCTCGCCCAGCAGCAGCCTGAGCCTGACGCTGGATGCAAGACCGCCATCCCTGCTGACGGCCACCGCGCTGTCGGTCAAGGAAAACACGCAGGCTGTGGCCACGCTGCGGGCCGACGAAGCGGTGACCTGGTCCCTGGATGCCAGCAATGCCGCCGCGTCGGCGCAGAACCGATTCTTCGACCTCAGCAGTGCGGGGGCGCTGACGTTCAAGAGCGCCGCCGGCGGCGACTTTGAGTATCTGCCCAGCTACAAATTGCAGGTCAAGGCGACCGATGCGGCTGGCAACACCACCCTCAAGGCGCTGACGGTCAACCTCAGCGATGTGGTGTTGGAGCAGGTGCCGAGCCTGGCCATCTCGAACGCGGTGTCGGGCACGGTGTCGGCCGCTGAGGCGGTCGATGCGCAAGGGGTGCTGACGGTGTCGAACGTGCCCGCAGGGGCCATGGCCGAACTCAGCTTTGTGCGCGTGGGTGGGGGCACAGCCACCACCCTGCGCACCGGCGTGAGCACCGGTCAGGACCTGCGCGTGGCCCTGACGGCCACGGAACTGGCCACCCTGGGCGATGGCGTCATCAGCGTGACGGCCGTCCAGGTCAAGGGCGCGGACAAATCGGCTGCCAGCAGCGCGCTGACCTTCACCCTTGACGCCCGCGCGCCGCAGATCACCAGCAGTGCCCAGCTGAGCGTGGCCGAAAACGTCCAGGCCATCGCCACCCTCACGGCCAATGAGCCGGTCACCTGGTCGATCGACACCCATGCGAACGGGGGCGCGGCCAATGCCGATGCCGGCCTGTTCAAAATCAGCGCGGGCGGCGCGCTCAGCTGGATGTCGGCGGCTGGGCAGGATGCCGACAAGGCCCGTTCGGCCGCCAACATCACCAGCTACAAGCTGCGGGTGATCGCCACCGACAGCGCGGGCAACAGCACACCGCAGGACCTGGTGGTTCAGGTCAGCAACGTCAACGAGCCGGCCAGTTTTGTGGTGTCCAGTTTTGCGGGCTCGGGGTTGGCGCCGGTGACGATCGACCCGGGCCTGGACCCGATGAATCCGAGACGCACGGCACTCCAAGACTTTCTGGTGCAAAACGAGGAGGCCGATGAGTCGCTGTCGGTCACCGTCACCTCCAGTGATCTCTCGGGCTCGATCAGCCCCGCCACCATCCAACTGGGCAATGTGGTGGAGACCAACCGCTCGCTCAAGGACTTGCTGTACTTGGCCAAGGCGGTGGGGATCAGCACCCTGACCTTCAAGCTGTTCCAGGGCGCGAACGCCGAGGCCAATTTGGTCGATACCCGCACCTTTGATGTGCTGGCGTACAGTGCCAGCACCCTGGTGCCGACGGGCATCACCCTGGGCGATGGGGGCGCAGACGGCGGCGATGCCGTGGGCCAGGCGGGCGATGTGCTGAAGGTTTCGGTGGCGTTTAGCGAGGCGGTCAATGTCAGCGGCCAGCCCAGTGTGGTCTTGAGCGTGGGGGGCAACCTGGTCACGGCCGATTACCAGAGCGGCAGTGGCAGCAACCGCTTGGTGTTTGTGGCCCGCGAGGCCTTGCCCTCCGGTTGGAGCGGCAGCGTTTCGCTCAGCAGCTGGAACCTCAGCGCCGCCAACGCCATCGTCGCGGCAGCCAATGCCGGCAACAGCTTGACGTCCCTGACCGGACAGGTGGATGCAAGCTTCAAGGTCGATGCCGTGGCCCCGGTGATCACGCCCTACACCACCCTCTATCACACCCGCAACCTGCTGCTCAAAACCGAGGCCGAGGCCTGGGCGGTGCTGGACAATTACCAGCTCTCGAACCTCAACACCTTTGCCAGCCTCGCCGGCCGCTACAACAGCGATGGCACCCGCAGCAAGGGCGGCGATTTGGGATGGGCCGTTCCGAGCAACTATGTGCCCGAATATGCGCGCGCCATCCTGGGCCTGCAAGCCGGCGAGGTGACGCTGGCGCCGGTGCAGAGTCGATTTGGCTGGCACCTGCTGTACCTTGAGGAAACGCAGCAGTTGCTCCCGGGCAGCAGCTACAGCACAGACGGGGTGAACACCACCCCGGTGATTGCCGACAGCGGTGCGGGCCATGCCCTGCGCGTGCGCGAAGGCACGGCCACGGGCAGCCTGGTGCAGCGCTATGGCGTCAGCGGTGGCGAGGCGGCCACCTGGTCGCTCAGCAGCAGCGACGCCCGTGCGAACGACCTGTTTGGAATCGACGCCACCGGGGCCATCCGCGTCAAGAGCGCCCTGTCGGTGGACGCGGACACCACCTACCTGTTCACCTTGGGGGCGCGCGACACGGCGGGCAACCTGAGCCAGCGCGAGATCCGCATCACCGTGACCGATACCAGCGCCTTGGGCACGGTGGCCATGAGCGGCACGGCCACCGAAGGCCAGCGCCTGAGCGCCACCTACAGCGTGGCCGACGCGCAGGTCGCTTGGCGCTGGCAGGCGCAGGGCCCTGATGGTCTGTGGAGCGATCTGCCGGGAGCCCTCAGTGCCAGCCTGACCTTGCCCAGTGACGACAGCCTGGTGGGCCGGCCCGTGCGTGCGGTGGCCATGGTCAGCGATCAGGCGGGCGTGCGCGCGGTCTATGGCAGCGCCAGCAGCGCGGTGGCCGACGACGGGATCAAGGCGGTGGTCAGCCCCGGCACGGTGCGATTTCTGGGCACAAGCGGGGCGCGCAACGGCTGGCTCAACGCCAGTGATGCCTATGTCAGCGGCAACGGCTTGGCCAGCACGCCCGACAGCCTGAGCGTGGCCCTGAGCTTGTCCGAGAAAGTTCAGGTCAGTGGCACCCCCCGGCTGGCCTTGCTTGTGGGCAACGACACGGTGTTCGCCACCTACGATGCCGCGCGCAGCACGCTGACCGAGCTGGTGTTCAAGTACACCGTGGACAGTGGTCGCCATGACCCGGACGGTGTCACGATCAGCTATTACGACGCCAACGGCGCTGCCCTGACCAAGGCCGATGGCGGGCTGCTGGTGCCCAGTTTCAACGCCGTGACCGACAGCGGGATCCGCATCGACAGCGTGGCGCCCGCTGCGCCCACGGTGACCCTGCTGGACGTGGCGAAGTCGCCCAATCAGGTGACCGCGGCCGAGGCCCTGGGGGACTTGGTGAGCATCGCCGGCACCGGCGCGGGCAACACCGTGCAGGTGGTGTTTGCGCGAGGTGTGCTCAATGTCAGCAAGATCTTGGCGGGATCGAGTGAAGCCGTGAAGGTGGGCCTGACAGCACAAGACCTGGCGGTGCTGGGCGAGGGCGATATCAGCGTCTCGGTGATCGTGAGTGACCCGGCGGGCAACGCGTCCTGGACCTACAGCGCGGCCAACGCGGTCAACCTGCCAGGCAACGGCGGCACTTTCACCCTCGACACCGTGGCGCCGCAAATCACGCGCACCGATTGGCGCGTCAACGAAAACGTGCAGGCCATTGCCACCTTGACGGCCAGCGAGGCCATCAAGAGCTGGGCCCTGGTCAGCGGCACGGGCGACCTCGACAATGCCCTGTTCAAGCTGGATTCGGCAACTGGGGTGTTGACCTGGGCGCAGGCGGGTGGTGTGAATTTTGAAGGCCCCGACACCAAGAGCATGTACGCCTTGCGGGTGCAGGCCACCGATGCTGCCGGCAACAGCACGGCGCAATCCATGACGGTGAAGGTGGCCGATGTGAACGAGGCCCCCCAGCTGCTCTGGATGGGCGGCCCCGCCCTGTCCCTGCCGGCGGCTGGACAGGGCACCGCGGCCGGTGCCTTCCGCAGCGGCAACCAGGGTTGGCAGATCAGCGAGCCGGAGGGCAACACGCTGTACGCCACCTTCTACACCAACGGCGGCTCGCTGGCCAATGCGGACGGCGCGCTCGCCGACGCCAATGTCTTCCTGAACGGGATCCAGTGGCGCGGCAGCGCCAGCGAGTTCAACACCTTGCTGGGGTCCTTGGTGTACACCGAAGGGGCGGCCGGCGCGGCCCGCAGCGGGGTGGCCCTGTCCTTGCGGCTGAGCGACCAGGGCTTTGACGACCAGAGCGCCAGCAGCAGCCGCATGCAAACCCTGTTGTGGCGCCGGCCCGCGGCCAGCGGCCTGGCGGCCACGGTGGACGTGACCGAGCGCGGCAGCAGCGACAGCCCGCCCGCCAGCGCGCAGCCCTTGGCAGGCCTGACCCTGGCGCATGCGGCCAGCAACGGCACCTTGCGCAAGGTCACCTTGCGCATGGTCGCCGCGGACGGCAGCGCCTTGGCGGGCGACCAGTGGGTCCTGACCCCGGACGCGGTGACCATGGGCAGCGGGCTGACCCTGAGCCAAAGCGCCAGCGGCAACGCCCCGGCCTGGACACTCAACAGCACTGGCGCGGTGAGCCTGGACCAATGGCAGGCCGCGCTGCGCGCGCTGCAGTACCAGAACAGCTCGGACAAGCCCGGTGGGGACCGCACCCTGACCCTCAAGTTCGAGGACAACCTGGGCCTGACCCTGGAGCAGACCCAGACCCTGCACATGATCCAGGCCGACGATGCCGCCACGATGCTGGGACCTGTGAGCGCTGCCAACCAGGTGCAGACGGTGGTGGTCGGCGCGGTCAACACCCTGGGCCGCAGCGTGGGTGCGGGCTTTACGGTGCTCGACCCCGACAGCAGCACCTTGTACCTGCAGATCAAGCCCGTCAATGGCGAGCTCAGCGGCTTTGTCAATGGCACCAACGACCAGGGCCTGAGCACCACCATCAGCAACGGCGTGGTGAGCTTGAGCGGCAGCCCGGCGGCCCTCAACACCGCCTTGGGCGCCATGGGCTTCAAGGCCTTGGCCGCCGGCGCAGCGCAAATCGAGTTTCGCCTGAGCAGCGCATCGGCCAGCGCGGCCGCGGCCCTGGCCACGCCCACGCTGTCGCACCACATGAACGCCACCGCCGAGGGGGTTGCCCCGGACAGCACCGTCCCCACTTTCAACCCGGCGGGCGAGCAGCAGCTGGCCAGTGACGAGAACCAGCGCAGCGTGGGCAGTCTGCAGGACCTGCTCAAGCCCAGCGAGGCGGTGGTGTGGAAGTTTGCAGCCAGCGGCGAAGACAACAACCGATTCGAGATCAATGCGCTCACGGGTGTGCTGAGCTGGAAATCGGCCGCTCTGGTGCCCGACTTTGAGGCCAGCACCAAATCGGTGGGGGAGAACGACAACCTGTTCAAGGTGTCCGTGGTGGCCACCGACCTGGCCGGCAACACCGCCAGCACCGAAGTGCGGGTGCAACTGCGCGATGTGGACGAAGCCCCGGTGCGCAACAGCGCGTCCCTGCCCGTTGCCCTCTCCAGCGTCAACACCACCCAAATCGCCTTGGGCACTTATTGGGAGGACCCGGACAGCCCCGCGCAGACCTTGCGCTACACCAGCGCCGATCTGCCCAGCGGGTTGAGCCTGGCCGAGAACGGCACCCTCACGCTCAACGCCGGGGCCAGCTGGCCCAACCCGCTGGCCTTTCACCTCACGGTCAGCCAGACCGGGGGCAATGCGGCCAACAACCTGAGCAGCACCGCACCGGTGTTCATCCAAATGGTGGGCGCCAATGCCATCGTGCCCGTGCAAATCGATGCCAGCGACAGCGCCGATCTGGCCGGTGTGGGGCGTGCGGGGCAATCGGTGCAAATCCGGGTCACCCTCAGCAGCGACGTCAGCGTCAGCGGCACGCCCAGTGCCACCTTTGTGCTGGGTGAGCGCAATGGCAACGAAGGCCTGAGCGTGCTGGGCAACTACCTGAGCGAGAGCAATGGGGTGCTGCTGTTCCAGTTGGCGCTGCCAAGCGATCGCAGCAGCGAGAGCATTCGCCTGTCGCAACTCACGGTCAACGGCGGTGTGTTGAGCTCGGACTTTGTGGCCACGCCGCTGAGCGCCTACACCAACAACAGCACCACGGCGCTGACCACGCCTTACCTGCTCGACAACTCGGCGCCCAGCCAGCCCGTCTGGCGCATCGATGCCAACGCCCTGGCCAGCGGCAACGGGCTGAGTGCGACCGAGCTGGTGAGCGGGCAAGCCCTCAAGCTGATCGCCGAAGCGGGCAGCAGCCTTGGCATCAAGATCACCGACGCCAGGGGCGGCAGCGTGAGCAAAACCCTCACGGCCCAGGCCGGCGAGACGGTGGTGGACCTGAGCAGCACCGACGTGGGGCAGCTGGCCTTGGGGGATGTGCAGGTGCAGGTGGGCGCCACCGACCTGGCGGGCAATCTCAGCGCCTTGGCTTACACCCGCTTCAACTTGATCTGAGCGCTGGGCTTGGCCCAAGGCAGAGCGGCTGCGGCACAATGTGCGCATGACGCAATCCCTGATGCAGGTCGACGGTCTGGTCAAACGCTACGGCGACCAGACGGTGGTCGATGACCTGTCTTTTCATATCGAGCCCGGCGAGTGCCTGGGCGTGATCGGCCCCAACGGCGCTGGCAAGACGACCACCTTGCGCATGGGCCTGGGCCTGTCGGTGCCCGATGCGGGCCAGGTGCGCTACTTTGGCGATCTGGTCATGCCGCAGGATGCGCTGGCCATCAAGGCGCAGCTGGGGGTGGTGGCGCAAATGGACACCCTCGACCCCGACTTCACCGCGGCCGAAAACCTGCTGGTGTTTGGCCGCTACTTTGGTCTGCCCGACCGGGTGATCCGCGAGCGCATCCCCGCCCTGCTGGACTTTGCCGCGCTGGGCCACAAGGCGCAGGCCAAACCTGGTGAGCTCTCGGGTGGCATGAAGCGGCGCCTGAGCCTGGCGCGCGCGCTGATCAACCAACCGCGCTTGCTGCTGCTCGATGAGCCCACCACCGGCCTGGACCCGCAGGCGCGCCACCTGATGTGGGAGCGCCTGCAGCAGCTGCTGCAGCAGGGCAAATCGATTTTGCTGACCACCCACTTCATGGACGAGGCCGAGCGCCTGTGCTCGCGCTTGCTGGTGCTCGACCACGGGCGCAAGCTGGCCGAGGGCCGCCCGCGCGACCTGATCGCGCAGCACCTGGAGCCCGAGGTGGTCGAGGTCTATGGGCAGGGCGCGCTGGCACTGGCCCAGTCGGCCGACTTGCGCGCCCTGGCCGCGCGCACCGAGGTCAGCGGCGAGACGGTGTTCTTCTACACCGACCGCGCCAGCGCCCTCTTGCAAGCCCTGGGCGCCTGGCCGCAGTTGCGCACCCTGCACCGGCCGGCCAACCTGGAGGACCTGTTCCTCAAGCTGACGGGCCGCCAGATCCGGGAGGGCGCGTAAATGAGCCAGATATCGCCTTCGCTGTGGTCGGCGCCGCGCCTGTCGATGCGCTGGTGGCCGGTGTTCCGGCGCAATTTCCTGGTCTGGCGCAAGCTGGCCATCCCCAGCCTGATCGGCAACATTGCCGAGCCCCTGATGTGGCTGGTGGCCTTTGGCTATGGCCTCGGGGCGCTGGTGGGGCCGCTGCAGGTGCAGGGCCAGACCGTGCCCTACATCCTGTTTCTGGCCAGCGGCAGCATCTGCATGAGCGCGATGAACGCGGCGAGCTTTGAGGCCCTGTACTCGGCCTTCTCGCGCATGCATGTGCAAAAGACCTGGGACGGCATCATGAACGCGCCGGTGCGCCTGGACGATGTGCTGCTGGGCGAGATGCTGTGGGCGGCGTTCAAGTCGCTCTTCACGGTGACGGCCATCCTGGGCGTGATGCTGGCCCTGGGCATCAGCCGCGACCCCATGCTGGTGCTGGCCTGGCCGGTGCTGGCCCTGGTGGGCGTGACCTTCAGCTGCGTGGCGCTGATCTTCAACGCCCTGGCCAAGGGCTATGACTTCTTCACCTACTACTTCACCCTCATGCTCACGCCGATGATGTTCGTCTCGGGCATCTTCTTCCCGCGCGATCAGTTGCCGGCGCTGGTGCGGCCGGTGGCCGATCTGCTGCCGCTGTCGGTGGCGGTGGACGTGGTGCGGCCCTTGTTCATGGGCCAATGGCCGCAAGGGGCGGGCCTGCGCATCGGCTGGTTGCTGCTGCTGGCCGGCGGCGCCTTCTGGGTGGCGCTGGCGCTCACGCGGCGGCGCTTTCGGGGCTGAGGCGGCGGGCCGTTACCATATCGCCTGATTTTTTTAGCACGACAAGAGAGAGCAGCACATGATCCAGACAGTGGGCATTATTGGCGCGGGCACCATGGGCAATGGCATCGCGCAGGCGGTGGCGGCAGCGGGGCTGCGCGCCATCATGGTGGATATTTCCGAAGCGGCGGTGCAAAAAGGACTGGCCACGGTGGGCAAGAGCCTGGACCGGCTGGTCGCCAAGGACAAGCTGAGCGAGGCCGACAAGGCCGCCACGCTGGCACGCATCCAGGTCAGCACCCGCTACGAGGACCTGGCCGGCGCGCAGCTCGTGATCGAGGCCGCCACCGAGAACGAGGCCCTCAAAATCAAGATCCTGCAGCAGCTCGATGGCCTGCTCGACCCCTCGGTCATCATTGCCTCCAACACCTCCTCCATCTCGATCACCCAGCTGGCCGCGGTGACGCAGCGGGCCGAGCGTTTCATCGGCATGCATTTTTTCAACCCGGTGCCGATGATGGCGCTGGTGGAAATCATCCGTGGCCTGCAAACCAGCGACGAGACGCACGACCAGGTGCAGGCCCTGGCCCGCGCGCTGGGCAAGACCCCCATCACCGTGAAGAACGCGCCGGGCTTTGTGGTCAACCGCATCCTGGTGCCGATGATCAACGAGGCCTTCTTTGTGCTGGCCGAGGGCCTGGCCACGCCCGACGACATCGACGCGGGCATGAAGCTCGGCTGCAACCACCCGATTGGCCCGCTGGCGCTGGCCGACATGATCGGCCTGGACGTTTGCCTGGCGGTGATGGAGGTCTACCTGGCGCAGTTTGGCGACAGCAAGTACCGCCCCTGCCCGTTGCTCAAGGAATACGTGGCCGCCGGTCGCCTGGGCCGCAAGAGCGGTCGCGGCGTCTACGTTTACTGAGGTCCCTGGTCCGGCGTTTGGCCGGGCCGCAGCGCTTGCACCTCTTGGTGCAGCGCTTGCACCTGCTGCTGCAGCCGGTGGATTTCGCGCAGCAGATCGCGCTCGATCTGCCGCTCCTCGGCTTGCACCTCGCGCTGCAGCAGCAGCGCCGACAGCGAGGCGGTGACCATCGAGAGCACCGCCAGCCCCAGCAGCACCACCCCCACCGAAAACAGCTTGGAGCCCAGCGTCGAGGGCACATGGTCGCCATAGCCCACGGTGGCGGCGGTGGTGAAGGCCAGCCACAGGCCGTCGGTCAGGGTCTCGATGCGCGGATCGATCAGCCAAAAGCCCACCCCGCCCAGGCCCAGAATGGCCACGGCCAGCAGCAGCGAATAGGCCATGCCTTGGTAGAGCACTCGGGCGCGACGGGTGTTGCGTGTCATGTGCGCATTATCGCGGTGCCACGCGCTGCGCTTGTCTTGACCCGGCTCAAGGCGTCGTCAGACCCATTGGTGCAAGATTGGCATCAGGCCGGCACGTCAAGATCGGCCTTGCGCCGCCGGCGCCCTTGAGGAGACCCGTCATGAGAGTGGCCTTGCTGTCCGACCTACACGCCAATTGGCAGGCCTTGCAGGCCTGCCTGGCCCATGCGCGCGCGCAGGGGGTGGACCAGTGGGCGGTGCTGGGCGATCTGGTGGGCTATGGGGGCGACCCGGTGCGGGTGCTCGATGCGGTGATGGATCTGCAGGCACAGGGCGCCTGGGTGCTGCGCGGCAACCACGACGAGATGGCGTTGGCCCCCCCGGCCGACGACGGCAGCAGCGGCGCCAGCAGCGCGCCCTGGACGCATGCGCAGTTGCAGCACGCGCACCGCGCGTTTTTGCAGGGCCTGCCCCTGATCCATCGGCACGACCACCTCTTGCTGGTGCACGCGAGCGCGCAAGACCCGGCGCGCTGGCGCTATGTGGACAGTGCGCGCGCGGCGCAGGCCTGCCTGGACGCCGCACCCGAGGGCTGCCGCCAGGTAATGGTGGGCCATGTGCACGAGCAGACCCTGTACTACCAGGGCGCAGGCGCGGGCCTGATGCCCTTTTCGCCGCGCCCCGGTGCGGCGGTGCCCCTGCCACGGCATCGCCCATGGGTGGCGACGGTGGGCTCGGTGGGCCAGCCCCGCGACCGCGACCCGCGTGCCATGTACGCGCTGTACGACCTGGCGCGCGGTCAGCTGGTCTTTCATCGCGTGGCCTACGACCACGCCCAGGCGGCCGCGTCGATCCGGCGCGCGGGCCTGCCCGATCTGTTTGCCAGCCGACTGGAGCAAGGACGTTGAAGCTGTTGGACCCCGGCGCCATCATCGATGGCTTTGAAATTCTGGCGTGCATGCACGCGGGCGGCATGGCGCACATTTACCGCGTGGGCCATGCCCCGGCGGCCGATGGCACGCGCCGCGAGAGCGAGTTCCCGCTGGCCATGAAGATCCCGCGCATGACGGCTGGGGACGGCGCCGAGAACATTGTGAGCTTTGAGGTGGAGCACCAGATCCTGCCTGCGCTGCAGGGCCCGCATGTGCCGCGCTTTGTGGCCGCAGGCGACATGGACCGCACGCCCTATCTGGTGATGGAGTACATCGAGGGGCGCACGCTCGACCATTGGCTCGACCGCGAGGCGACCCCGGCCCCGCTGGACGTCCAGACCATCGCGCAGCTGGGCGCGGCGGTGGCGCGTGCGGCGCACAGCCTGCACCGCCAGAACGTGTGCCACCTGGACCTCAAGCCCGCCAATGTGCTGATCCGCCCCGATGGGCGCGCGGTGCTGCTGGACTTTGGGCTGTCGTGCCACGCGCACTTTCCAGACCTGCTGGCCGAGCAGATGCGCAAGGCCGTGGGCTCGCCCATCTGGATCGCGCCCGAGCAGGTGGTGGGGGTGCGTGGCGATCCGCGCAGCGATGTGTTTGCCATTGGGGTGATGCTGTACCAGCTGGCCACGGGCGAGGCGCCGTTTGGCGAACCGGCCACGGCGGGCGGTCTGCGCCAACGCCTGTGGATGGACCCGGTGCCCCCGCGCGCACGCCGCCCCGACCTGCCCGAGTGGCTGCAGGAGGTGATCCTGCGCTGCCTGGCCCCGGAGGCGAGCGCGCGCTATGCCTCGGCCGCGCTGTTGGCCTTTGACCTGACGCACCCCGACCAGATCCGGGTGACGGCGCGTGGCCGCCAGGTGCAGGGCACCGGCTTTTGGACCCACTTCAAGCGCTGGGTGCGGGCGGCCGGCAAGTCCTACCAGCCCTCGCCCCTGCCCGAGCAGCAGATCGCGCAGGTGCCCATCGTCATGGTGGCCCTGCCGCACCAGGACGTGAGCGACGCCACGCTGTATTCGCTGCGCGAGGCGGTGGGCCGCTCGCTGGGCATCCGGCCGGGCGCGCGCCTGGCCTGTGTGACGGTGATCTCACCCAGCGAGACCAGCAGCACCGACAGCGCGCGCAGCGAGTCCACGCTGCACCGCCAGCACCTCACGCGCATGCAGCATTGGGCGCAGGGCCTGGACCTGGACGACCACCAGGCCTCGTTCCATGTGCTGGAGGCGCGCGACGTGGCCGAGGCGCTGCTGCAGTATGCCGAGGGCAATGCGGTCAACATGGTCATCATGGGCGCGGCCACGCATGGCCTGCAGATGCAACGCTTTGTGGCCACCGTGCCGATCAAGGTGGCCATGCACGCGCCCTGCACCGTGATCCTGGTCAAGCAGGCGCTGCCCTTCGAGGCCTTGATGTCGGTGGGGCTGGACGCGGCCTGAGCGGCGGCGTCAGGCCATGCCGCACAATCGGGCCATGCACGACAGTGGGGCGGCGGCCCATCCTTATGACGCACTGACCCCCGACACCGTGATGCAGGCCCTGACCGAGCAGGGTCTGTGGCCCGATGGCCGCCTGCTGGCGCTGGGCTCTTTCGAGAACCGCGTGTACCGGGTGCACCTGGACGAGCCGCTGCAAGGCCACGCCGCGCTGGTGCTCAAGTTTTACCGGCCCCAGCGCTGGCGGCAGGCGCAGATCCTGGAGGAGCATGCCTTTGCGCTGGAGCTGGCGCAGGCCGAGGTGCCGGTGGTTGCGCCGCTGTGCATCAACGGCCAGACCCTGCACGCGCATGCCGGATTTTTCTGGAGCGCCAGCCCGGTGCGCGGCGGCCGCGCGCCCGAGTTGGAGGACGGCGACACGCTGGAGTGGATCGGCCGCTTTCTGGCGCGCCTGCACCTGGTGGGCCAGACGCGGCCCTTTGCCGAGCGCCCTGCGCTGGGCCTGGAGAGCCATCTGCGCGAGCCCGCCCGCTGGCTGGCCGAGCACGACAGCCTGCCGCTGCAGGTGCAGCGCGCCTGGCACACGGCGGTGGAGGAGGCCGCTGCCTGCGTGCAGGCCAGCGGCCTGGACGCGCAGCCGGCCGCGCACCTGCGCCTGCACGGCGACTGCCACCCCGGCAACATCCTGTGGACGCCGACCGATCTGCCCGGCGGCGGCCCGCATTTTGTGGACCTGGACGACGCCCGCATGGGCCCGGCGGTGCAAGACCTGTGGATGCTGCTGGCCAGTGAGCCGACTGAGCGGCGCTGGCAGCTGGCGGCCTTGCTGGACGGCTATGAGCAGATGCGCCCCTTTGACCGGGCCGAGCTGGCCTGGATCGAGCCGCTGCGCACCCTGCGCCTGGTGCACTACAGCGCCTGGCTGGCGCGGCGCTGGTCGGACCCGTCCTTCCCGATCCACTTCCCGTGGTTTGGCAGCGTGGCCTATTGGGAGGAGCAGGTGCAGATGCTGCACGCGCAAATCGAGGCCATGTCCAACGGCGGATCGCCCGCAGATTAACGCGCCAGCGTGCGCACCTTCAGGGCCATGGCCGCGCCGCGCAGGGCCGGTTGCTCGGCGGTGATGAGCCAGGTGGGGATGCGGCGCAGGTAGTCGGCAAAGCGCCCCTTGGCCTCAAAGCGCGCGCGAAAGGGCGAGCGCTGCAACCACTCGGGCCAGCGCCCGAGCATGCCCCCGCCCAGGTAGATGCCGCCGCGCGCGCCCAGGGTCAGGGCCAGGTTGCCGGCCACGCTGCCCAGCAGGGCGCACAGCATGTCCAGCGCCTGCGCACAATGCGCATCGCGCCCGGTCAAGGCGCGCTCGGCAATCTCGGCTGCGCCCAGGTCCTGCGCGGGCAGGGCGTCGAGCGCGCGCAGCGCCGCATGCAGGTTCTCCAGGCCCATGCCCGATATCACCCGCTCGGCCGACACATGTGGGTGCTGCTGCCACAGCCACTGCAGCACCGCGGCCTCGCGCGGGCTGCCTGGGGCCATCGACACATGGCCGCCCTCGCCGGCCACTGGCACCCACTCGCCGCTGGCCGAGCGCACCAGCGACGACACGCCCAAGCCGGTGCCCGGCCCCAGCAGGCCGCAAGGGGCGCCGGCCACGGCGGCGGACGCAGGCCCGATCGGCAGGCACTCGTGGGGCGCCAGCGCGGGCACCGCCATGGCCATGGCCTCCCAGTCGTTGAGCATGTGCAAGCGCGCCAGGCCCAGGGCCTGCTGCGTGGCCTGGACCGAGAAGGCCCAGTGGTTGTTGGTCATGCGCAGCCAGTCGCCGTCGATGGGGTTGGCAATGGCCATGCAGGCCTGCCCGATCTGACCTGGTGCCAGGCCCGCTTGCTGCAGATAGGCGCTGGCGGCATCGGCCAGGTCGCGGTGGGCGCTGGTGGGCAGCACGCGCAGGTCTTGCAGCGGGCGGTCTGGCCAGGCCAGGGCAAAGCGGGCATTGGTGCCGCCGATATCGCCCACCAGCACCGGGGCATCAGGAGAGACGGGGGTCATGGACAGGACTTTCGGGGTCTGAGGGGGCCAGCGGCAGGCGCAGGCGCACCTGCAGGCCGTGGGGATCGAGCGTGCTCAGCTGCACCTGGCCCGCGTGGCGTTCGATGATCTCGCGCACGATGGCCAGGCCCAGGCCACAGCCGTGGCCCTGGTCGGTCGCGCGCACAAAGCGCTCGGTCACGCGCGGCAGATCGGCCGGTGCGATGCCAGGGCCGTTGTCCTCGATGTCGAGCAGCGCCTGGTCCGCCTCGGTGCGCAGGCGCAGCGTGACCTGGGCGCCGCTGCCGGCGTAGTGCAAGGCGTTGTCGAGCACATTGCCGATGGCCTCGCGGATCAGCAAGGCATTGCCCAGCACCCACACCGGGGGCCGGGCGGCCTCGGGCGCGTCGTCGGCGTCGTCCAGGCCCAGGTCGATGCCCAGGCGCAGCGCGCGCGGCACCAGCTCGGCGGTGAGCTCGCGCGCCAGCCGCGCCAGGTCAAAGCGCTGGCGGTCGGGGGCGGTGGCCGATTCGGGTTCGGCCCGCGCCAGCGTGAGCAATTGGTTGACCAGGTGGGCGCTGCGCGTGGCGCTCTCGTGCACCCGCTGCAGGCGCGCGCGCAAGGCCTCGTCCTCGGTGCTTTGCAGCGCGATCTCGGTCTGGCTTTTCAGACCCGCCAGCGGCGTGCGCAGCTGGTGCGCGGCGTCGCCAATAAAGCGCTTTTGCGCCTGCACATTGCGCTGCACCGCGGCCAGCAAGGTGTTGAGCGCATGCGCCAGCGACCACAGCTCGCGCGGGGCGGCGTTGAGCTGCAGCGGCGCCAGGTCGGTGGGCGCGCGCCCCTCGACCTGCAGGCGCAGGCGGTGCAGCGGGGCCAGCCCGGCGCGGATGCCCGCCCACACCAGCAGGGTCAACAGCAGCATCAGCCCCGACATGGGCAGCAGCATGTCGGTCAGGATGCGGCCGGCCAGCTCCTCGCGGTTGGCGCTGCTCTTGGCCACCTGCACCAGCATGAACTGCGGGTTCTGCTCGTCCTCGCCAAAGGCCAGGCGCAGGGCCACGATGCGCACCGGCCGCGTCGCCTCGGGCGCGCTTTGTGCGGTGCTGGCGGTGGGCCGCTGCATGCGCGCCTGGCCGTCGTAGAACTGCGGCAGGTTGAGCGGCAGGTTCAGGTGGTCGTCGGGCAGCGGCAGCGACTGGTTGCCCAGCACGAACTGGCCGGGCGGCGCGCTCACGGTGTAGAGCAGGCGGTCGTTGGGGTCGGCCTCCAGAATGTCTTGCGCGGCCCGCGGAAAGTCGACCAGCAAGCCGTTGCCGATCGGTTTGAGCTGGCGTGCCAATGCGCGGCTGGCTTGCAGCAGGCTGGCGTCGTTGGCCTGGTCGACATAGCCGGCGGCCAGGCGGTAGCTGGCCACGCCGCCCACCAGCCACACCACCAGCTGCGGCAGCAGCAGCCACAGCAGCAACTGGCGCGCCAGCGACACGCCCGCCGGTGGCGCCGAGCGCAGGCGGCCCGGTGCCGCGTCCGCCTTATCCATGCGCCTCGCCCTGCAGCAGGTAGCCAATGCCGCGCACGGTGCGGATGGCCACGCCCGAGCCCTCCAGCTTGCGCCGCAGGCGGTGCATGTACACCTCGATGGCGTTGCCAGCGCCCACTTCGGCGCTGTCGCTGCCGCTCCAGGCCTGGTGGATCTGCTCCTTGCTGACCACCTTGCCCTGGTGCTGCACCAGCAGGGCCAGCAGGGTCCACTCGCGGCCCGACAGCTCGATGGGCTCGCCGCCCACGCTGGCGCTGCGCGCCGCCTCGTCCAGCAGCAGGCGGCCCACGCGCTGCGCCGTGCCCAGGCGCTGGCTGCGCCGCAGCAAGGCCTGCAGGCGCGCCAGCAGCTCGGGCAGGTCAAAGGGCTTGGTCACATAGTCGTCGGCGCCCGCCTGCAGCCCCGCCACGCGGTCCTCCAGCGAGTCGCGCGCTGTCAGCAGCAGCACCGGCAGCGCCGGCTGCGTCTGGCGCACCTGCTTGAGCACGCTCAGCCCATCGACCAGGGGCAGGCCCAGGTCCAGCACCGCCACATCGTGCGGTTCGCGGCCCAGCAGGTATTCGGCCACCGCGCCGTTGGGGGCATGGGTGACCTCGTAACCGGCCTGACGCAGCTGGGTGCTCAGCGCGTCGGCCAGCAGGCCATCGTCTTCGGCCAGCAAAAGCTTCATACGCATGAATGAAAAATGAACGGTTCAGGGCCGATTGTGCCGGAGCCCAGGGGGCCAGGCCATCCGGCGGCGCCCTAGGGTTTAACCTAATATTCATTTATTAACGCAGCATTAATATTCGCCCGTCTGGCCGACCCGGTCAGTCCCAACCCAACCGGCTGATTCAGCCAACACCCCAGGAGACCGTCTTGAAGACTTCGATCATTCGCAACGCAGTGCTCGCCATGGTGGCGGGCGTGGCCCTCTCGGCGCACGCCGGTGAGGTGGAGGTGCTGCACTGGTGGACCAGTGGTGGCGAGGCCAAGGCCGCCGCGGCCCTGAAGGCCACGCTGCAGGGCAAGGGCCACACCTGGAAGGACTTTGCCGTGGCCGGTGGTGGCGGTGACAACGCCATGACGGTGCTCAAGTCGCGCGTGGTCTCGGGCAACGCCCCGGCCGCCGCCCAGATCAAGGGCCCCTCGCTGCAAGAGTGGGCCGCCGAAGGCGTGCTCGCCAACATCGACGATGTGGCCAAGGCCGAGAAGTGGGACAGCCTGCTGCCCCCGGTGGTCGCCAACGTGATGAAGTACAAGGGCAACTACATTGCCGCGCCGGTCAACGTGCACCGCGTGAACTGGCTGTGGGTCAGCAACGACGCCTTCAAGAAGGCCGGCGCCAAGGTGCCGACCAACTGGGACGAGTTCTTTGTCGCCGCCGAGGCGCTGAAGAAGGCCGGCCTGATCCCCGTGGCGCACGGCGGCCAGAACTGGCAGGACTTCACCACCTTTGAAAGCGTGGCCCTGGGCGTGGGCGGTGCCGACTTCTACAAGAAGGCCCTGGTGCAGCTCGACAGCGCCACCCTGGGCGGTGCGACCATGACCAAGGTGCTCGAGACCTTCAAGAAGGTCAAGTCCTACACCGACAAGAACGCCCCGGGCCGTGACTGGAACCTGGCGACCGCCATGGTCATCAAGGGCGAGGCCGGCATGCAGCTGATGGGCGACTGGGCCAAGGGCGAGTTTGTGGCCGCGGGCAAGGCCCCGGGCAAGGACTTTGGCTGTGTGGCCGCCCCCGGCACCGCCAAGTCCTTCACCTTCAACGTGGACTCGTTTGCCATGTTCAAGCTCAAGAACGAGGCCAATGTGAAGGCGCAAAAGGACCTGGCCGCGGCCATCATGTCCACCGAGTTCCAGGAAGTCTTCAACCTGAACAAGGGCTCGATCCCGGTTCGCCTGAACATGAACCTGGCCAAGTTTGACGACTGCGCCAAGCTCTCGAGCAAGGACTTTGTCGACACCGCCAAGAGCGGCGCGCTGGTGCCCTCGGTGGCCCACGGCATGGCCATCCCCTCGGCCGCTGCGGGGGCCATCCAGGACGCGGTGAGCCAGTTCTGGAACGACGACAAGATGTCGGCCAAGGACGCGCAAGCGCGCATCGTGGCAGCGGCCAAGACCAAGTAAGCCCTGCCTGCCCAAGCCGGACCTTTGCCAGCAGGCCAGGTCCGGCTTTTTTCTCACGGAACCGAACGCATGACCCGCACCGCCCCCCGCACCGACTGGCTGCCCCGCCTGGTGGTGGCGCCCAGCTTCATCGTCTCGCTGCTGTTCATCTATGGCCTCATGGCCTGGAACGGTTACCTCTCGCTGTCGGCCTCGCGCATCCTGCCCAACTACGAGTTTGTCGGCGTGGCGCAATACCTGGCGCTGTGGGAGAGCGACCGCTTTCGGGTGGCGATGACGAACATGGGCATTTTTGGCGTGCTCTTTGTGGGCGGCGCCATGCTGCTGGGGGTGTTGCTGGCCATCCTGCTGGACCAGAAGGTGCGCGCCGAGGGCGTGCTGCGCACGATTTACCTGTACCCGATGGCGATCTCGATGATCGTCACCGGCACCGCCTGGAAGTGGATGCTCAACCCCGGTCTGGGGCTGGAGCACCTGATGCACCAATGGGGCTTCACCGCCTTTCATTTTGACTGGCTGGTGCGACAGGACACCGCCATTTACTGCATTGTCATCGCGGGGGTGTGGCAAAGCGCGGGCTTTGTCATGGCCCTGTTTCTGGCGGGGCTGCGCGGCATCGACGACGCCATCATCAAGGCCGCGCAGGTCGACGGCGCAAGCCTGCCGCGCATTTACTGGCGCATCATCCTGCCGAGCCTGCGCCCGGTGTTCTTCAGCACCCTGATGGTGGTGGCCCACCTGGCGATCAAGAGCTTTGACCTGGTGATGGCGCTGACCGCGGGCGGCCCGGGCTATGCCACCGACCTGCCCGCCACCTTCATGTACGCCACCGCCTTCACGCGCGGCCAGATCGGCCAGGGCGCGGCCAGCGCCACCGTGATGCTGGCCACCGTGGCGGCCATTGTGGTGCCCTACCTCTATTCCGAACTCAGGAGCCGTCGATGAAGCTGCGCCTTGAACGCGTGCTGTTGTGGAGCGTGCTGGGTCTGCTGGCCCTGTGGTTTCTGGCCCCGCTGTATGTGATGCTGGTGACCTCGCTCAAGGATGCCGAGCAGGTGCGCAGCGGCCACCTGCTGAGCCTGCCCACCGACCCGACTTTCTCGTCCTGGTCGCGCGCCTGGAGCAGTGCCTGCACCGGTGTGGACTGCAATGGCCTGCAACCCTTTTTCTGGAACTCGGTGCGCATGGTGGTGCCGGCGGTGCTGGTCTCGACCCTGATCGGTGCGGTCAACGGCTATGTGCTCTCGAAATGGCGGTTTCGCGGCAGCGACACCTTGTTCGCCTTCATGCTGTTTGGCGTGTTCATGCCCATGCAGGTGGTGCTGCTGCCCATGAGCCAGGTGCTGGGCTGGCTGGGCCTGGCCAGCTCGGTCTGGGGTTTGATGCTGGTGCACATCGTGGCCGGCATCCCCAGCACCACGCTGTTCTTTCGCAACTACTACGTGGGCCTGCCCGACGAGCTGATCCGCGCCGCGCAACTCGATGGCGCGAGCTTCTGGCAGATCTTCCGGCGCATCGTGCTGCCCCTGTCCACGCCCATCATGGTGGTCACGCTGATCTGGCAGTTCACCAACATCTGGAACGATTTTCTGTACGGGGTGGTGTTTTCGGGGGCCGACAGCAAGCCGATCACGGTGGGCCTGAACAACCTCGCCAACACCTCCAGCTCGGTCAAGGAATACAACGTCGACATGGCCGCGGCCTTGATCGCCGCCTTGCCCACCCTGCTGGTGTATGTGCTGGCGGGCAAGTATTTTGTGCGCGGCCTGACGGCTGGCGCGGTCAAAGGCTAGGCCTGGTGCGCTCGGCTTGCCGCCGCTCTGATGGGGCGGAGGCGCGGGCCGGCCCGCACCACAGGACCCCAGCATCACGCGCGGACCACGGTCTGCGCCTAGAACAAGGACATTTTCATGGGCGCTTTATCCATCCAGGGCATTCACAAGACCTTCAATGCCAACACACACATCCTCAAGGGCATTGACCTGTCGATCGAGCCGGGCGAGTTCCTGATCCTGGTGGGCCCTTCGGGCTGCGGCAAGTCCACCTTGCTGAACATGATCGCCGGTCTGGACCAGCCCAGCAGCGGCCGCATCTTCATTGGCGAGCGCGACGTGACCGACCTGCCCAGCAAGGACCGCGACATCGCCATGGTGTTCCAGAGCTACGCGCTGTACCCGAACATGACGGTGGCGCAGAACATTGCCTTTGGCCTCGAGATCCGCAAGGTGCCGCGCGCCGAGCGCGAGGCCGCGGTGCAGCGTGTCTCGGCCATGCTGCAGATCGGCCACCTGCTCGACCGCAAGCCCGGCCAGCTCTCGGGCGGGCAGCGCCAGCGCGTGGCCATGGGACGGGCGCTGGCGCGCGACCCCAAGCTGTTTCTGTTTGACGAGCCGCTGTCCAATCTGGACGCCAAGCTGCGCGTGGAGATGCGCGCCGAGATCAAGCAGCTGCACCAGCGCACCCGCACCACCACCGTCTACGTCACGCACGACCAGGTCGAGGCCATGACGCTGGGCGACCGCATCGCGGTCATGAAGGACGGCCTGGTGCAGCAGTTTGGCAGCCCGGACGACATCTACCTGCGGCCGGCCAACCGCTTTGTGGCCGAGTTCATCGGCTCGCCGGCCATGAACATGCTGGCCGCGCGCTGGCAGGGCAGCGCTTTGCAGGCCGGCGCGCAGGTGCTGGCGCTCGATGCCGCGCAGCAGTCGGCGTGTGCGGCGCGCGCGCAAGCAGGGCACGGGGCCATGACCTACGGCCTGCGCCCCGAGAGCCTGACCCTGGCCGACACCGGCCTGCCCGGCACGGTGGACATGGTCGAGCCCACCGGCCCCGAGACCTATGTGCGGGTGCAGACGGCCATCGGGACCATGACCGCGCGCCTGCCGGGTGTGCAGCATGTGCGCGTGGGCGAGGCGGTGCACCTGCGCTGGGCCGAGGGCACGGCGCATGTGTTTGACGAGACCAGCGGGGAGCGTGTCGCATGAGGTGGGCCTTGGTGGGCGCGAGCCGCATCGCGCGTGAATGGATGATCGATGCCCTGCGCGCGCAGGGGCACGAGGTGCTGGGCGTGTTCTCGCGCGATGCGGCGCGGGCCGCGCAGCTGGCCCACGAGTGGCAGTTGCCGCAGCACACCGATCGCCTGGAGGCCTTGCGCGACTGGGGCGTGGAGGCGGTCTACATCTCGTCGACCAACGAGCAGCACGAGGCGCAAACCCTGTTTGCCGCCGCGCAGGGCTGGCATGTGCTGTGCGAAAAGCCGCTGGCCACATCGCTGGCGGCGGCGCAGCGCATGGTGCAGGCCTGCGAGGCGGCCGGCGTGGTGCTGGGCACCAACCACCACCTGCGCCACCATGCGGCGCATCGCCACACCCGCGCGCTGCTGCGCCAGGGCGCCATCGGGCGGGTGCTGTCGGCGCGCGTGCAGCACGCCATTTACCTGCGGCCCATGCTGCAGGGCTGGCGGGTGGACAGCGCCGCGGCGGGCGGCGGGGTGGTGCTCGACATTGCCGTGCACAACGCCGATCTGCTGGCTTTTTTGCTGGATGAGACGCCGCACGAGGTGATGGCCATGTGCGCCAGCTCGGGCATGGGGCGCGGGGTCGAGGACCAGGCCTTGTCGGTCTGGCGTTTCCCGTCGGGCGTGATCGCCAGCACGCACCAGGCCTTCAACACCCCGCACGCGCCCACCGGCCTTGAGCTGCTGGGCGAGCAGGGGGCGCTGGTGGGGCAGGGGGTGCTGAGCCAGCGGGCGCAAGGCCAGCTGTGGCTGCAGACCGAGGCCGGCCAGGTGCTGCAGCCGCTCGAGACGGTCAATCTTTACGAGCGTGGGCTGCAGGCCTTTGCCGACGCGGTGGCCGGGCGACCCAACGAGCTGGCCGACGGCCGCGCCGGCCTGCGCTCGCTGGCGGTGGCGCTGGCCATTTTGCGCAGCGCCGAGACCGGCCGCAGCGAGCCGGTCGTCTGCTGAAGCGGCCTCAGGTCAGCAGCGCGTTGACGCGCTTGACATAGGCGGCCGGGTCTTCGGGCAAGCCCCCCTCGGCCAGCAGCGCCTGGTCAAACAGAATGTGCGCCAGGTCGTGAAAGTGCACCGAGCCGTCCAGCTTTTTCACCAGCGCATGGTCGGGGTTGACCTCGAGCACCGGCTTGACCTCGGGGGCCTTCTGGCCGGCGGCCTTGAGCATGCGGGCCAGCTGCAGGCTGATGCCGCTGTCGTCCTTGACCACCAGGCAGGCCGGTGAGTCCACCAGGCGGCTGGTCACACGCACGTCCTCGGCCTTGTCCTTGAGCGCCTCCTTGAGCTTGGCCAGCACGGGCTTGAAGGTCTCGGCGGCCTCTTCGGCGGCCTTCTTCTCGGCCTCGTCCTGCAGGTCGCCCAGGTCCACCGCGCCCTTGGCCACCGACTGCAGCGGCGTGCCGTCGAACTCGGGCAGGAAGGACAGCGCCCACTCGTCGACACGGTCGGTCATCAGCAGCACCTCCAGCCCCTTCTTGCGGAAAAGCTCGAGCTGCGGGCTGTGCTGGGCGGCGGCCAGGCTGTCGGCGGTGATGTAGTAGATGGCCTTCTGGCCTTCTTTCATGCGCGCCTTGTAGTCGGCCAGGCTCACCGTGGGCGCGTCGCTCTGCGTCGAGGCAAAGCGCAGCAACTTGGCCAGGCGTTCGCGGTGCGCAAAGTCCTCGCCCAGGCCTTCCTTGAGCACCGCGCCAAACTCGGCATAAAAGCGCGTGTACAGGCCGCGCTTGGCCAGATCCTCGTCGCTCGGCACATCGGTCACGCCCTCTTGCGCCGGCGGGTTCTGGTCGTGCTTGGCCAGGTCCTCGAGCATCGACAGAACGCGGCGGGTGTTGCCTTCGCGGATGGCCTTCACATCGCGGCTTTCCTGCAGCAGCTCGCGGCTCACATTCAGCGGCAGGTCGGCCGAATCGACCACGCCCTTGACCCAGCGCAGGTAGGTGGGCATGAGGGCCTCGGCCTCGTCCATGATGAACACGCGCTTGACATAGAGCTTGATGCCGGCCTTCTTGTCGCGGTTCCACAAGTCCATCGGCGCCTTGGCCGGGATGTAGAGCAGCTGGGTGTACTCGGTGCTGCCCTCGACGCGGTTGTGGCTCCAGCTCAGGGCGTCCTCGGTGTCGCGGCTGATCTGCTTGTAAAAGCCCTGGTACTGCTCGTCGGTGATGTCTTTTTTCGGGCGCGTCCAGAGGGCGCTGGCCTGGTTGATGGTGTCCCACTCGCCGGTTTTGACCATGCGGCCGGGCTGGTGGCCCTCCTCGGGCTTGTCCGGGTTGATGGGCTCGCCGTCCTGCCAGGTCTCCTGCTCCATGCGGATGGGCAGGCTGATGTGGTCGGAGTATTTGCTGACGATGTCCTTGATCTTCCAGGCGTTGGCAAACTCCAGCGCGTCCTCGCGCAGGTGCAGGATCACGCTGGTGCCCCGCTCGGCACGGGTGATGGCCTCGACCTCGAAGTCGCCGCTGCCGCCGCTGATCCAGCGCACGCCTTCCTCGGGCTTGAGCCCGGCGCGGCGCGACTCGACCGTGATCTTGTCGGCCACGATAAAGCCCGAGTAAAAGCCCACGCCAAACTGGCCGATGAGCTGCGCGTCCTGCTTCTGGTCGCCCGAGAGGCGGCTCATGAACTCGCGCGTGCCGCTCTTGGCAATCGTGCCCAGGTGGTCGATGGCCTCTTGCGCGCTCATGCCGATGCCGTTGTCGGTGATCGACAGGGTGCGGGCCTCGCGGTCGTAGGCCAGGCGCACCTGCAGCTCGGGCGCGTCCTCGTAGAGGGCGCTGTCCTGCAAGGCCTCAAAGCGCAGCTTGTCGCAGGCGTCGGAGGCGTTCGAGATCAGCTCGCGCAGAAAAATCTCGCGGTTGGAGTACAGCGAGTGGGTGACCAGGTGCAGCAGCTGGGCCACCTCGGCCTGAAAGGCATGGGTCTGTTTGCTCATGTGTGGCGTTCCCTTGAAAAAACAAAAGCGCCCCCAGAGATGGGGGCGCGGTGCGGGATTTCAAGCCCTGGGCGGGATCAGCGCGGCTGGGCGCCGATTTCCTTGTTCCAGCGCTCGAGCAGGCGGCGCCGCTCGGCGGCCTTGCCGTACTTCTCGAAGTCGTACTTGATCAGGCGCACATTGTCGATCGGCGGGATGCGCGGATCGGCCTTGAAGGTGCGGTTGGCCGGTACCTGCAGGCTGCCGGCTTTGGCGCCAACGGCCTGACCCGCCGGGCTCATGAGCCAGTCGTAGTACTTGCGCGCGTTGTCGGCGTTGCGGGCGCCCTTGACCAGGGCGATGCCGCCGATTTCGTAGCTGGTGCCCTCGCACGGGGCGACGGTGGCCACCGGGTACTTGTTCTGGCGCCAGCCTTCAAAGCCGAAGATGAAGCTGATGCCCACCGCCACCTCGCCCTTGGCCACATTGGGCGCCTGCGCGGTGCCGCTGCGGGTGTACTGGGTGACGTTCTGGTGCAGTGCCTTCATGTAACGGAAGGCCTCGTCCTCGCCCATCATCTGCACCAGGCCGGCCAGGATGGTGTAGGCCGTGCCGCTGGAGGCCGGGTGCGAGATCTCGACCTCGCCCTTGTAGATGGGCTTGACCATGTCGGCCCAGCACTTGGGCTCGGGCAGCTTCTTTTTCTTGAGCAGTTCGGTGTTCCAGCCAAAGCCGATGGCGCTGGTGTAGAAGCCGCCCACCAGGTTGCCGCTCATGGCGTACTGGCGCACCGACCAGGCGTGCAGGTCGTTGATGTAGGCCGGGCGGTAAGGCGCCAGCAGGCCCAGCTCGGCGGCCTGCAGGAAGGGGTCACCGGTGCCGCCCCACCAGATGTCGGTCTTGGGGTTGGCCGATTCGGCACGCAGCTGGGCCAGGGCCTCGCCGGTGGCCTTGCGGGTTTGCTGGACCGTGATGCCGGTGGCCTGGGTGAATTCCTTGGCCGCCAGCTCGCACCAGCTTTGGTCGGTGCTGCAAATGGCGTTGACGGTGTTTTGCGCCCAGGCCGCGCTCACGGCCAGGGTACAGGCGCTGGCGGCGGCCAGGCGGCGAAGCAGTCGGTTCATGCCCACTCCAGAAAAAATGATGTGAGATTTTGGCATTTTTTGGGCGTCCTTTTTCAAAAGCGTTCGCCCGGTGCCAGGTAGCGCCACTGGCCCACGGGCAGCTGGCCCAGCAGCACCCGGCCCATGCGGATGCGCTTGAGGCCGGTGACCTTCAGGCCCACCTGCTCGCACATGCGCCGGATCTGGCGCTTCTTGCCCTCGCGCAGCACAAAGCGCAGCTGCTCGGGGTTTTGCCAGTCCACCAGGGCCGGCTTGAGCGCCTGCCCGTCCAGGCTCAGGCCATGGCGCAGGCGCGCCAGCTGCGCGGGCGGGAACACCGCCTGCACGTTCTCGTGCACATCGCCCTGCGGGCCCTGCCAGCTCACCCGCACCAGGTATTCCTTGTCGATGGGCGAGTCCTCGCCAATGAGGGTGCGCGCCACGCGCCCGTCCTGCGTCAGCACCAGCAGGCCGGTCGAGTCGATGTCGAGCCGCCCGGCCGGGGCCAGGCCGCGCAGCTGGGAGGGCGCAAAGCGCAAGCGGCTGGGGTCGCCGCGCCAGTGCCGATCGGCCTGGACGAGGGTCACCGCCGGGGCGTGGCCGTCCTCGGCCTGGCCGCTCACATAGCCCACCGGCTTGTGCAGCAGGATGGTCACCTGCTGCTGCTGGTGCTGCTGGGCGGCGCGCTCGATGGTGATGCGGTCGCTTTCCTCGACGGGCTGGCCGAGCGCCGCTGGCTGGCCGTTCACATGCACCCAGCCCCGGGCGATCCAGTCGTCGGCCTCGCGGCGGGAGCACAGGCCCAGTTCGGCCATTCGTTTGTTCAGGCGCATCGCCATGCAGAGCTTTCGTGTGAGGCGTTCAAAGATGGAATTGTCGCAGTGCCGGCAGGTCCAGCACCCGCAGGCCCCCGTACTCGATGCGGATCAGCCCTTGCGCCTCCAGCTCGCGCAAGGCCTCGTTGACGCGCTGGCGTGACAGACCGACCAGATAGGCCAGCTCTTGCTGGGTGATGCGCAGCATCTCGCCCACGCCCGAAAACAGCACCGGGTTGAAGAGCATGGCCAGGTGGCGCGCCACCCGCACCTCGGGGTTGTTGATGCGATCCGTCTCACGCGCTGCAATGAACTGGCCCAGGCGCTCGTTGAGCTGGTGCATGATGAAGCGGTTAAAGCCCAGCGAGTGGTCGATCAGCCAGTGAAAGGTGTCGATGGGCAGCCCGGCCACCACGCTCGGGCGCAGGGCCTGGATGTTGTAACGGTAGGCCTCGCGCTTGAGCACCGTGCCCTCGCCAAACCAGCCGCCAGGGGGCACGCCGGTGAAGGTCATGGTCTGGCCCTGCTCGTTGTCGCTGCTCATTTTGAGCAGGCCCGAGACCACGCCAAACCAGAACGTGACCGGGCGCCCGATGCGGCACACATAGTCGCCGGTCTGCGGATCGCTCACCACCAGCTGCGGCACCACCTGGCGGCGCTCGCCCTCGGTGAGCACGCCCAACCATGGGATGTGCGTCAGCTCATCGGGCAGGGGCGCGCGGCGGCGCTGGTAAACGGCGTTGGTGCTCAGCGAAGGGCTCATGCGTGTCAGCCAAGGGTCAGTTGTGTTAGGGGTTTGCCCTGAATTGTCGTTGAAACGACAACTGAACGTCAAACCCGGCCCTAGCATGCAGTCATCACACGGCATCTGGCCGTTGTTCAGCCCTTTGTTGTTGGCCCCGTTTTGGAGATCGAAACCGTCATGGACACGACTTTCCCGAGCTTGCTGCTCGACCACGCCAAGCGCCGCCCGCAAGCGCCGGCCATGCGCGAGAAGGAATACGGCATTTGGCAGACCATGAGCTGGGCGGCCTTGGCCGATCTGGTGGCGCATGTGGCCTGCGGCCTGCACCAGGCGGGCCTGCGCCGTGGCGAGCACATGGTGGTCGTGGGCGCCAACCGCCCGCGCCTGTATGCCACCATGCTGGCCGCGCAATCGCTGGGCGCCATCCCGGTGCCGCTGTACCAGGACGCGGTGGCCGCCGAGTGCGTCTTCCCGATCAACAACGCCGAGGTGCGCTTTGCGGTGGTCGAGGACCAGGAGCAGGTCGACAAGATGCTCGAGATCCGCGAGCAATGCCCGCAGCTCATGCACGTCTTCTACGACGACCCGCGCGGTCTGCGCAACTACACCGACGACGGCCTCGGCTCGCTGGACGAGTTGATTGCGGGCGGCGCGGTCTTTGCCGGCCAGCACCCGCAGTTCTTCCACACCGAGGCCGAGCAGGCCCGCCCCGACGATGTGGCGGCCATGTTCTTCACCTCGGGCACCACCGGCAATCCCAAGGGCGTGGTGCACACCCACCGCTCGCTGATCGACCGCGCCCAGGCTGGCGCCGAGTTCGATCGCCTGACCGAAAAAGAGGACGTGCTGGCCTACCTGCCGCCGGCCTGGATCGGCCAGAACATCTTCAGCTACGCGCAGTGGCTGGTGTGCGGCTATGTGGTCAACTGCCCCGAGTCGGGCGCCACGGTGACGATCGACCTCAAGGAAATCGGCCCCACCTATTACTTTGCCCCGCCGCGGGTGTTCGAGGGCATGCTCACCAGCGTGATGATCCGCATGGAAGACGCCAGCGCCCTCAAGCGCAAGGTCTTCCACGCCTTCATGAACCTGGCGCGCCGCGTGGGCCCGGCCCTGATGGACGGCTCGCAGGTCTCGCTGACCGATCGCCTGCTCTACGGTCTGGGCAATCTGATGGTGTACGGCCCGCTGCGCAACACGCTGGGTTTCTCGCGCGTGCGGGTGGCCTACACCGCCGGTGAGGCCATCGGCCCCGACCTGTTCACCTTCTACCGCTCGATTGGCATCAACCTCAAGCAGCTGTATGGCTCGACCGAGACCGCGGTGTTTGTGTGCCTGCAGCCCGACAACCAGGCGCGCGCCGACACCGTGGGCGTGCCCTGCAAGGGCGTCGAGATCAAGGTTGACGAGAACGGCGAGATCCTGGTGCGCTCCTCGGGCCTGCTCAAGGAGTACTACAAGAACCCCAAGGCCACAGCCGAGGTGCTGACCGACGACGGCTGGTACCGCACCAGCGATGCGGGCTTCATCGACAGCCACGGTCACCTGAAGATCATCGACCGCGTCAAAGACGTGGGGCGCATTGCCGGCGGTGAGTTCGCCGGCGCCATGTTCGCGCCCAAGTACGTCGAGAACAAGCTCAAGTTCTTCCCGCAGATCAAGGAAGTCGTGGCCTATGGCGACGGCCGCGAGAAGGTCTGCGTGATGGTCAACATCGACTTCGAGGCGGTGGGCAACTGGGCCGAGCGGCGCAACCTGCCCTATGCCGGCTACACCGACCTCGCCGGCAAGCCCGAGATTTACGAGCTGATCCGCGACTGCGTCGAGAAGGTCAACGCCGACCTGGCCGAAGACAAGCTGCTGGCGGGCAGCCAGATCAGCCGCTTTTTGGTGCTGCACAAAGAGCTCGACGCCGACGACGGCGAACTCACCCGCACCAACAAGGTCCGTCGCGGCTTCATCGCCGAGAAGTACCAGCCGCTCATCGACGCCCTGTACGGCGGCTTGAGCGAGCAGTTCATCGAGACGGTGGTCAAGTTTGAGGATGGCCGCAGCGGCCGCGTGAGCGCGACGCTCAAGATCTTCGACGCCAAGACCTTCGCTCCCGTCAAGGCCGCCGCATGAGCAAGCGACACATCCACCCTTCATCGACCCGCGTGGGGATCCAATGAGCAAAGTGATTGGCGACGTCATCCTGGACGTCAAGAACATCAGCCTGCGCTTTGGCGGCGTCAAGGCGCTGACCGATATTTCGTTCAATGTGCGCGAGCATGAGATCCGCGCCATCATCGGCCCCAACGGTGCTGGCAAGAGCTCGATGCTCAACTGCATCAACGGGGTCTACACCCCGTCCGAGGGCTCGATCACCTTCCGTGGCCAGACCTTTGACCACATGAACAGCCGCCAGGTGGCCGAGATGGGCATCGCCCGCACCTTCCAGAACCTGGCCTTGTTCAAGGGCATGAGCGTGATCGACAACATCATGTCGGGGCGCAACCTCAAGATCAAGAGCAACCTGTTCCTGCAGGCCCTGCGCATCGGCCCGGCCGAGCGCGAGGAGATGGCGCACCGCGAGAAGGTCGAGCACATCATCGACTTCCTGGAAATCCAGGCCTTCCGCAAGACACCGGTGGGCCAGCTGCCCTACGGCCTGCAAAAGCGCGTGGACCTGGGGCGTGCGCTGGCCATGGAGCCGCAGGTGCTGCTGCTCGATGAGCCGATGGCCGGCATGAACCTGGAAGAAAAGCAGGACATGAGCCGCTTCATCCTGGACGTGAACGACGAGTTCGGCACGACCATTGTCCTGATCGAGCACGACATGGGCGTGGTGATGGACATCTCCGACCGCGTCGTGGTGCTCGACTACGGCAAGAAGATCGGCGACGGCACGCCCGACGAGGTGCGCAACAACGACGATGTGATCCGTGCCTATCTGGGCACCTCGCACTGAGCCCGAAGGAGTCAGACCATGGGATTTTTTCTTGAGACCCTCATCGGCGGCCTGATGGCCGGGATGCTCTATTCGCTGGTGGCGCTGGGCTTTGTGCTCATCTTCAAGGCCTCGGGCGTGTTCAACTTTGCGCAGGGCGCGATGGTGCTCTTTGCCGCGCTGGCCATGGCCCGTTTTGCCGAGTGGATCCCCCAGATCACCGGCATCGAGAACGCGGTGTTTGCCAACGCGCTGGCCTTTGTGCTGGCGGCCGGGGTGATGTTCATCGTGGCCTGGCTGGTCGAGTACCTGGTACTGCGTCACCTGGTGAACCAGGAGGGCGCCACCTTGCTGATGGCCACCCTGGGCATCACCTACTTCCTGGACGGCGTGGGCCAGTCGATCTTTGGCAGCGACATCTACAAGATCGACGTGGGCATGCCCAAGGAGCCGCTCTTCATCCTGGGCAATTTCTTCGAAGGTGGTGTGCTGGTGAGCCAGGAAGACCTGGTGGCGGCGGTGATCGCGGCGGTGCTGGTGGCGGCCCTGTCGGTGTTCTTCCAGAAAACCAGCACCGGGCGCGCCCTGCGCGCGGTGGCCGACGATCACCAGGCGGCGCAGTCGATCGGGATTCCGCTCAACCGCATCTGGGTCATCGTCTGGTGCGTGGCCGGCGTGGTGGCCCTGGTGGCCGGCATGATCTGGGGCTCCAAACTGGGCGTGCAGTTCTCGCTCTCCACGGTGGCCCTGCGCGCGCTGCCGGTGGTGATCCTGGGCGGCCTGACCTCGGTGCCGGGCGCCATCATCGGCGGCCTGATCATCGGGGTGGGTGAAAAACTCTCCGAGGTGTTCCTGGGTCCCTATGTGGGCGGTGGCATCGAAATCTGGTTTGCCTATGTGCTGGCCCTGGTGTTCCTGCTGTTCCGTCCGCAAGGCCTGTTCGGCGAGAAGATCATTGACCGCGTCTGAACGGCGCAGCGCCAGCGAAGCGATGTCACATCCACCCGCGGTGCGCAACGTTCCAACATAAAGAGATCTCACCATGTTTTACAGAGAAAACGGTCAGTTCAAGACCTCCTACAAATCGGATCAGCAGATCTTCCCGATCACGCAGGACCGCGTGGGCGTGCTGCTGTTGGTGGCCTTTGCCTTCATTGGCGTGCCGCTGATGGCCGATGAGTACATGTTCCGCGCCATCCTGATCCCCTTTGTGATCCTGGCGCTGGCCGCCCTGGGGGTGAACATCCTGGTCGGTTACTGCGGCCAGATCTCGCTGGGCTCGGGCGCCTTCATGGCGGTGGGGGCGTACGCGGCCTACAACTTCTTTGTGCGGGTCGAAGGCCTGCCGCTCATCGTCTGCCTGCTCATGGGCGGGGTCTTTGCCACCCTGGTGGGCATTGTGTTCGGCATCCCCAGCTTGCGCGTCAAGGGCCTGTACCTGGCGGTGGCCACGCTGGCGGCGCAGTTTTTCTGCGACTGGGCCTTCCTGCGCATCAAGTGGTTCACCAACGACTCGGCCTCGGGCACGGCCTCGGTGGCCGACCTGACGGTGATGGGCATTGGCATCAACACCCCGACCGAAAAATACCTCTTCTGCCTGGCCTTTCTGGTGGTCTTTGGCGTGCTGGCCAAGAACCTGGTGCGCAGCGCCATCGGCCGCGAGTGGATGGCCATCCGCGACATGGACGTGGCGGCCGCGGTGATCGGCATCCGCCCGATGTACGCCAAGCTCAGCGCCTTTGCGGTCAGCTCCTTCATCGTCGGTGTGGCCGGCGCGCTGTGGGCCTTTGTGCACCTGGGTTCGTGGGAGCCGGCGGCCTTCTCGGTGGACCGCTCCTTCCAGCTGCTGTTCATGGTGATTCTGGGCGGCATGGGCTCGATCATGGGCAGCTTCTTCGGCGCCGCCTTCATCGTCGTGCTGCCGATCTTGATCAACCAGGTGCTGCCCTTCCTGGGCGGCCTGGTGGGCGTGGAGGTCAGCACCGCTGCCCTCACGCACGCCGAGCAGATCATCTTTGGCGCCCTGATCGTGTGGTTCCTGATCGTCGAGCCGCATGGCCTGGCCAAGCTGTGGTCGGTGGGCAAGCAAAAGCTGCGCCTCTGGCCGTTCCCGCACTGAGCAAACAACTCCTTTTTCCCTGCTTCAACCTTCTACAGGAGACAACCATGAAGCTTCGTCAACTCGTCCTGGCCACTGTGGTGGCTGCCAGCGGCCTGAGCGCCGCGCTGATCCCGGCCGCCGCTTCGGCGCAGGCCAAGGAACAGTTCTTCCCGGTGCTGCCCTACCGCACCGGCGCCTATGCCCCCAACGGTGTGCCATGGGCCAACGGCTACGCCGATTACCTCAAGCTGGTGAACCTGCGCGACAAGGGCATCAACGGCGTGAAGATCAGCTTTGAAGAGTGCGACACCGCCTACGCCACCGACCGCGGTGTCGAGTGCTACGAGCGCCTCAAGGGCAAGGCCCAGGGCTCGGTGTTCCAGCCGCTGTCGACCGGCATCACCTTCGCGCTGACCGAGAAGGCCCCTGGCGACAAGAACCCGCTGATCACCGGCGGCTACGGCCGCTCGGAGTCGAGCGACGGCCAGGTCTTCAAGTGGAACTTCCCGCTGATGGGCACCTACTGGTCGGGCGCCGACATCATCATGCAGTTCATCACCAAGAAAGAGGGCGGCAACATCAAGGGCAAGAAGATCGCCCTGGTCTACCACGACAGCCCCTATGGCAAGGAGCCGATCCCCCTGCTGCAAGAGCGCGCCAAGATGCAAGGCTTTGACCTGAGCCTGCTGCCGGTGACGGCCCCGGGCGTCGAGCAAAAGGCCACCTGGCTGCAGATTCGCCAGCAGCGCCCCGACTACGTGCTGCTGTGGGGCTGGGGCGTGATGAACTCCGCCGCGCTCAAGGAAGCCGTGGCCACGGGTTACCCGCGCGAGAAGATGTACGGCGTGTGGTGGTCGGCTGCCGAGCCGGACGTCAAGGACGTGGGCGAAGCCGCCAAGGGCTACAACGGCCTGGTGGCCACCGGCCCGGGTGGCAAGGTGATCGAGGACATCAAGAAGGTCGTGCACGGCGCCAAGCAGGGCACCGGCCCGATGGACGAAGTGGGCACCACGCTCTACAACCGTGGCCTGGTCAGCGCCGCGCTGGCGGTCGAGGGTGTGCGCCGTGCGCAAGAGCGTTTTGGCAAGGGCAAGGTCATGAACGGTGACCAGATCCGTTGGGGCCTGGAGAACCTGGCCCTCGATCAGAAGGCCCTCGACAAGCTGGGCCTGGGCACGATCATGAAGCCGCTGTCGACCAGCTGCCTGGACCACGAAGGCTCGCGCCAGGCGCGCATGCACACCTGGGATGGCAAGAAGTGGAACTACAGCTCGGACTGGATCGAGGCCGATGAGTCCATCATCAAGCCGCTGGTCAAGCAGTACGCCGACAAGTACGCCGCCGAGAAGAAGCTGCAGCGCCGCACCCCGCAGGACTGCCAGTCCTGATCGCGTCCCCGGTGTGACGGGCCTTCGGGCCCGGCCGCCGGGGCGGTGGCTGCCCCCGCAGCCACCAGATGCAAGCGACTGTGCGCGGGCGCTTGCATCTGGTCATCCACGACAAGGTCTCATATGGACAGCAAACCGATTGTTCTCAACGTCAACGGCATCGAGGTCATCTACAACCACGTGATCCTGGTGCTCAAGGGCGTGTCCCTGCAAGTGCCCGAAGGCGGCATCGTGGCCATTCTGGGCGGCAACGGCGCCGGCAAGACCACCACCTTGCGCGCCATCTCCAACCTGCTCAAAGGGGAGCGTGGCGAGGTCACCAAGGGCTCGATCGAGCTGCGTGGTGAGCGCATCGAGAACCTCTCGACCGCCGACCTGGTGCAGCGCGGCGTGGTGCAGGTGATGGAAGGCCGGCATTGCTTTGCCCACCTGACCATCGAGGAGAACCTGCTGACGGGCAGCTACACCCGCAAGAGCAAGGCCGAGATTGCCGCCAACCTCGAGAAGGTCTACACCTACTTCCCGCGCCTGAAAACGCGCCGCACCTCGCAGGCGGCCTACACCTCGGGCGGCGAGCAGCAGATGTGCGCGATTGGGCGTGCGCTCATGGCCAACCCGAACATGGTGTTGCTCGATGAGCCCTCGATGGGCCTGGCGCCGCAGATCGTGGAAGAGGTGTTCGAGATCGTCAAGGACCTCAACCACAAGGAAGGCGTGACCTTCTTGCTGGCCGAGCAGAACACCAACATGGCCCTCAAGTACGCCGACTACGGCTACATCATGGAGTCGGGCCGCATCGTGATGGACGGCGCGGCCGCCGACTTGCGCAGCAACGAGGACGTCAAAGAGTTCTACCTGGGCATGGGCGGTGGCGAGCGCAAGAGCTTCAAGGATGTCAAGAGCTACAAGCGGCGCAAGCGCTGGTTGGCTTGAGACCACCCCCGAAGCGGCTGCGCCGCTTCCCCCTCAAGGGGGCCGTTCCTGTGGTCCGGCAAAGCCGGGCCACGGAACGCTAACCCCCGCAAATGGACGTTGTGGATGAGATGAGACCGGAGATCCCCCTGAACGCAGACCACCCCCGAAGCGGCTGCGCCGCTTCCCCCTCAAGGGGGCCGTTCCTGTGGTCCGGCGAAGCCGGACCACGGAACGCCAACCCCCGCAAATGGACGTTGTGGATGAGATGAGACTGCAGACCCACGCCAGTTGGATGTTCTCGATGAGGCCGGGTCAACGATCGCCCACCGGTGATGTCCGACGTACTTGATGGAAACTTTTGCTTTTGATGCCATGAGCCTGCACCTCGACGCCCTCGAAACCCGTTCCCCGCTCGACCGCGAGGCCGCGCTCATGGCCGCTTTGCCGGTCCAGATCGCGCATGCGCAGCAGCACAGCGCTGCCATGGCCGAGATCTTGCAGGGGGTCGATGCGTCCCGCATCAACAGCCGTGCCGCGCTGGCCGCTCTGCCGGTCACGCGCAAATCCGAGCTGTTGGCGCGCCAGCAGGCCCAGCGGGCACAAGACCCGTTTGGCGGCTTTTCGACCATTGGCTGGAAGGGCCTGGTGCGCCACAGCGGCGCGCGCCGCGTCTACCAGTCCCCCGGCCCCATTTACGAACCCGAGGGCGCCAGCGCCGATTACTGGCGCGCCGCCCGCGCCCTGGCCGCCGCCGGTTTTGAAGCCGGCGAGCTGGTGCACAACTGCTTTTCCTACCACCTGACCCCGGGCGCCTGGATCATGGAAAGCGGCGCCCATGCGCTGGGCTGCACCGTCATCCCCGGCGGCGTGGGCAACACCGAGCAGCAGCTGGCGGCAATCGCCGACCTGCGCCCCACGGCCTATGTGGGCACGCCCAGTTTTCTGAAGATCCTGCTGGAGAAGGCCGCCGAGGCCGGCCAGCGCCTGTCGATCCACAAGGCCATGGTCTCGGGCGAGGCCTGCCCGCCCTCGCTGCGCGACTGGTTTGCGGCGCAAGGCGTGGCGGCCTACCAGTGCTATGCCACCGCCGATGTGGGCCTGATCGCCTACGAGACCAGCGCGCGCGAAGGCCTGGTGGTGGACGAGGGGGTCATCCTCGAGATCGTGCGTCCTGGTACCGGCGAGCCGGTCCCCGAGGGCGAGGTGGGCGAGGTGGTGATCACCGTGCTCAACCCCGATTACCCACTCATCCGTTTTGGCACCGGTGACCTCTCGGCGGTGCTGCCCGGCCCGTGTCCCACCGGCCGCACCAACCAGCGCATCAAGGGCTGGATGGGCCGCGCCGACCAGACCACCAAGGTGCGCGGCATGTTTGTCCACCCGGGCCAGGTGGCCGAGGTGTTGCGCCGCGTCCCCGGCACTGCGCGTGGGCGCCTGGTGGTCAGCGGCGAGATGGCCAACGACCAGATGACGCTGCGCGTGGAGTGCGCGCAGCCTTCGGACGCGCTGCGCACGCAACTGGCCGAGGCCTTGCGCGATGTGACCAAGCTGCGTGGCGAAATCGAGTGGGCCTCCCCGGCCAGCCTGCCCAACGATGGCAAGGTGATCGAGGACGCGCGCAGCTACCAGTAAGCCGCGTCGGCCTGCCCGGGCTTGGCCGCTTACAACTCTTCACAACTCGTGGGCTTGCACGGGCTTGATCCTGCGCAAGCTACTGGAATTCCTTGATGGTCAAAGGAGATCGGCGCTGCCTACAATTTCTCTTTTCCAATGAGGAGCCTCCCCCCATGAAACAATGGTTTGCCCTGGCCGGTCTGGCCGCCCTGACCGTTACCGCCCACGCCCAGAACTATCCTGGGTCCAAGCCCGTCACCCTGGTGGTGCCGTTTACCGCTGGTGGTCCCACCGACCGCGTGGCGCGTGACCTGGCCGAGGCCATGCGCAAATACCTGCCGGGCAGCAACTTTGTGGTGGAAAACGCCGCTGGCGCTGGCGGCACCATTGGCGCCAACAAGGTCGCCCGCGCTGCCCCCGATGGCCACACCCTGCTGGTGTTCCACATCGGCATGGCCGCCACGCCTGCCCTGTACCGCAAGATCCCCTACAAGGCGCTCGATGACTTCGAGTACCTGGGCATGATCAACGACGTGCCCATGACCCTGATTGGCAAACCCCAGTTGCCGGCCAACACCTACCGCGACTTCGAGAACTACATCCGCGCCAATGCGGGCAAGCTCAACATCGCCCATGCGGGTCTGGGCTCGGCCTCGCACATTTGCGGCCTGCTGTGGCAATCGACCATCAAGTCCAAGGAAGCCATGACCACCGTGCCGTTTGGCGGGACCGCGCCGGCCATGACCGCGCTGATGGGCGGTCAGGTGGATGTGATGTGCGACCAGACCACCAACACCACGGCCCAGATCGAAGGCGGGCGTGTCAAGGCCTTTGCCGTGACCACCGCCAAGCCGCTGTCGAGCCACCCGGTGCTCAAGCACTACCCGTCGCTGCAAGAGATGGGCCTCAAGGGTTTTGATCTGACCATCTGGCACGGCCTGTACGCGCCCAAGGGCACGCCGCCGGCCATTGCCAAGACCCTGAACGAGACCCTGCGCAAGGCCCTCAAGGACCCCGAGTTCATCAAGCGCCAGGAAGGCCTGGGCGCGGTGGTCGTGACCGACAAGCGCCTTGACCCGGTGGAGCACAAGAAGTTTGTGGCCGCCGAAATCACCAAGATCAAGGCCGCGGTGGACGCCGCTGGCATCTACGCCGACTGAGCGGTCGGCTTGGCCTGACCGGCCCTGCGCTCCGAGAGGGGCGCAGGGTTTTTTTATTGCACGCCCAGTTTGCGCAGGCCCTGGCGCTGCGCCTCGGCCAGCACCATGGCCAGATCGGCGTAGCGCGACTGGCCATCGGCGCGGATATGCACCTCGGGCTGCGGCTCCAGGCGCGCGGCTTGCGCCATGGTTTGACTCAAGACCTCTCGATCGGCCTGCAACTGACCGTTGATGCGCACCTGGCCGTTGGCGGCAATGGCCACCTGCAGCACGGGCGGGGGCTGCGGGGGCGGTGCGGCGGCCACGGGCAGGTCCATGTGCACCGCGTGCAGTTGCACCGGGATGGTGATGATGAGCATGATCAGCAGCACCAGCATCACGTCGATGAGCGGCGTGGTGTTGATGTCGAGCATCACCTCGGGCTCGCTGCTGCGGTTGGGTGAGGGGGTCATGGCCATGTGGGGCACCTGTGCCGCTCAGGGGGCGCTCGGATCGGTCACGAAATCGACCTGCCGGATGCCGGCGCGCATGGCCGCCTGCATCACACGCTGGACATCTGAAAAGCGCGTGTCGGCATCGCCGCGCAAATGCAGCTTGGGCTGCGGCGTTTGCTGCGCCATGGCCTTGAGGCGCTCGTTGAGCGCGGCCTCGCTCATGGGGCTGTCGTACAGAAACATCGCGCCTTGCCGATCCACCGACACGATCACCGGCGCGATCGGGTCTTGCGCCGTGCTGGCCTGCTCTTTGGGCAAGGTCAGCGGCACGCTGGTGGTCACGACCGGGATGGTGATCAGGAAGATGATGAGCAGCACCAGCATCACGTCGACCAGCGGCGTGGTGTTGATGGTGCCGATCACCTCGTCCTCATCCGAGTCGGGTCCAAAGGACATGGCCATGCGCGGCTCCTCAGGCCTTGCGGTCTTGCTGCGACAGCAGGGCCGCGTGCAGATCGGCGGCAAAGTCCTGCACCGTCTCCATCACCGTCTTGTTGCGCCGCACCAGGGCGTTGTAGCCCAGCACCGCGGGCACCGCCACGGCCAGGCCAATGGCGGTCATGATCAGCGACTCGCCCACCGGGCCCGCCACCTTGTCGATGCTGGCCTGGCCCGACACGCCAATGCGCACCAGCGCGTTGTAAATTCCCCAGACGGTGCCAAACAGGCCCACGAAGGGGGCGGTTGAGCCCACCGTGGCCAGCACCGCCAGGCCGCCCTGCAGGCGGCCCTGCACGGCGTTGACCGCGCGCTGCAGGCCCATGGTCAGCCAGGTGTGGATGTCCACCGACTGCAGCAGGCCGGGGTGGCGCTGGGTGCTCTCGAGCCCGCGCTCGGCAATCATGCGAAAGGGGCTGCTCGGGTCCAGCGCCTGCGCGCCCTCTGCCACGCTGGCCGCTTGCCAGAAACCGCTGCTCTGGCGCGCCTGGCGCAGCACGCGGTTTTGCTCCAGCCATTTGTTGACCATGACCCACCAACTGGCCAGGCTCATCACCACCAAGATCAGCAAGGTGATCTTGGCAATCCAGTCGCCCTGGGCCCAGAGCGCGGCCAGGCCGTAGGGGTTGGCCTCGGGGGACTGGGCCTGGGCGGCGCTGGCCAGGCCCAGGGACAGGGCCACGGTCAGGGCCATGGTCAGGGGGCGGGCCAGCCGTCCAGCAGTGCGCAAGGCTTGGGCAGCAATCGGGGCGTTCAGAGGCTTCATGCGTGAGGGGTCCAAGGCTTAGAGTTTCCAGACATAGCGGATCGTGACCCACTGCTCCACCGGTTGGCCCTGTTGGGTGGCCGCGATGAACTGGCAGCGGGCAATGGCCACCCGGGCGGCTTCGTCCAGGCGGCGAAAGCCTGAGCTTTTCTCCACCTCGGATTTGAGCACACGGCCGTCGATTCCCACCAGAAAGCGCAGCGTGACCGTGCCTTCTTCTTCAAGTTGCTCGGAGGCGGCGGGATAGCGGGGTTTTTCGCAGCGGTCCATGACCACGCTGGCGGCGGTGCTGGGCGGGGCAGGGCGTGCCGGCGCAGGGGGCGCTGGCGGCGCCGCTGGGGCGGGTGGCGTGGGGGCCGCCG
>JACCDV010210726.1_pt1 | contig 48890 bp, 48 predicted proteins | sample 7446131 | NCBI WGS metagenome assembly JACCDV01 (sample SAMN15323448, study PRJNA562643) | freshwater metagenome | isolation source: river surface water | place: USA:Blue River Watershed | collected 2017-08-17
AGACCCAGGCTTTCCACAACGGCAAGTTCATCGAAGTCACCGACCAGAGCCTCAAGGGCAAGTGGAACGTGCTGATCTTCATGCCGGCCGCTTTCACCTTCAACTGCCCCACCGAAATCGAAGACGCGGCTGACAACTACGCCGAGTTCCAGAAAGCCGGTGCCGAGGTCTACATCGTGACCACCGACACCCACTTCTCGCACAAGGTGTGGCACGAGACCTCTCCCGCCGTGGGCAAGGCCAAGTTCCCCCTGGTGGGCGACCCGACCCACCAGCTGACCAACGCTTTCGGCGTGCACATCGCCGAAGAAGGTCTGGCCCTGCGCGGTACTTTCGTCATCAACCCCGATGGCGTGATCAAGACCATGGAAGTGCACTCCAACGAGATCGCCCGTGACGTGTCCGAAACCCTGCGCAAGCTCAAGGCTGCCCAGTACACCGCCGCCAACCCCGGCCAGGTGTGCCCCGCCAAGTGGAAAGAAGGCGCCAAGACCCTGGCTCCCTCGATCGACCTGGTCGGCAAGATCTAAGTCTTGCGCCCCATGCCCTGCCCTGCAGGGCGTTGGGTGCAGCGCATGGCCCCGGCCGTGCGCTGTGCCCAGCGAACTTCCCCAAACCTTGAAATCCGGTCCGTGCCACAAGCACGGGTCTGGCTGACCTCACCCTGAAACAGGAGAACACCATGCTCGACGACAGCCTCAAAGCCCAACTTCAACAGTACCTTGGCCTGCTGCGCCAGCCGATCCGCCTGATCGCTTCGCTGGACGACAGCGAAACCGGCGCGGACATGAAGAACCTGCTGGAGACCATCGTCAGCCTCTCTGACAAGGTCTCGCTCGACACGAGCGGTAACGATGCGCGCAAGCCGTCTTTTGTGGTGGCCCGCGAAGGTGAAAGCCAGGGCGTGCGCTTTGCCGGTCTGCCGCTGGGCCACGAATTCACCTCTCTGGTGCTGGCCCTGCTGTGGACCGGTGGCCACCCGCCCAAGGTCGAGCCCGAAGTGATCGACAGCATCAAGGCTCTCGATCCAGGTGCTCAGGGCGACTTCAGCTTCGAGGTCTACATGTCCCTGACCTGCCACAACTGCCCGGATGTGGTGCAGGCCCTGTCGCTCATGGCCATCTTCAACCCCAAGGTCAAGACCGTGGTGATCGAAGGCGGCGCTTTCCAGAAAGAAGTCGAAGAGCGCCAGATCATGGCCGTGCCCATGGTCTTCCTGAACGGTGAGGTCTTCGCTTCAGGTCGCATGAGCGTCGAAGAGATCGTGGCCAAGCTCGACACCAATGCCGCCAGCCGCGACGCCGCCAAGCTCAATGCCAAGGACCCGTTCGACGTGCTGATCGTCGGCGGTGGCCCTGCCGGTGCGGCCGCCGCGGTCTACGCCGCCCGCAAGGGCATCCGCGTCGGCGTGGCCGCCGAGCGTTTTGGCGGTCAGGTCAACGACACCATGGCGATTGAAAACTACATCTCGGTGCTCGAAACCGACGGCCCGAAATTTGCCGCGGCACTCGAAGCCCAGGTGCGCCACTACGGCGTGGACATCATGAACCTGCAGCGTGCGGGCCAGTTGATCCCCGCGGGCGCGGACGGTCTGGTGCAGGTGCAGATGGAAAACGGCGCCACGCTCAAAGCCAAAACCGTGATCCTGTCGACCGGCGCACGCTGGCGCAACGTGAACGTGCCCGGCGAAGCCGAGTACAAGAACAAGGGCGTGGCCTACTGCCCGCACTGCGATGGTCCCCTCTTCAAGGGCAAGCGCACGGCCGTGATCGGTGGCGGCAACTCGGGCGTGGAAGCCGCGATCGACCTGGCGGGCATCGTCGAGCATGTGACCCTGATCGAATTTGCCGACCAGCTCAAGGCCGACGCCGTGCTGGTGGACAAACTCAAGAGCCTGCCCAACGTGACCATCCACACCAACGCGCAGACCACCGAGATCACTGGCGACGGCAGCAAGGTCAACGGCCTGCGTTACAAGGACCGCGCCACCGGCACCGAGCACTCCGTCGCACTCGAAGGCGTGTTCGTGCAGATCGGTCTGGTACCCAACACCGAGTTCCTCAAGGGCACGGTGGAGCTGAGCAAGTTCGGCGAAATCGTGGTGGACGCCAAGGGCCACACCAATGTGCCGGGCGTGTTCGCGGCCGGTGACTGCACCACGGTGCCCTACAAGCAGATCGTGATCGCCGCAGGCGAAGGGGCCAAGGCCGCGCTCAGCGCCTTTGACCACCTGATCCGCAGCTGATAGCCATACTCAGTTGAGGGATCAACCTGGTTGAGCATTCGCGAGCGGGGGCTCGCTCCTACAGGTCAGCACGCCCCATTCGAAGTGCCCCGACGGCAAACGCCAACCAGGCCAGGATGAAGGCGCTGCCGCCCGCAGGCACCAGGGCGCGCGCCGCATCCCAGCCCCACAGGATGCGGGCGTCGATGTTCAGACAGAACAGCAGCAGGCCCGCCAGCATCAGCCCCCCTGAAGCCACCAGCCACAGGCTGGGGCGGCGCCCCAGCGCCAGCCCCACCAGCACCAGCCCCAGCGCATGGAACTGCTGCTGGTCGAGCGAAGCGGCGAAAGCAGCGCCCGCCTGTTGCAGCGCGGGGACATGGGCCGACGCCGCCGACAGGGCCACGGACAATGCAGCAAAAACAGCCCCCAGGGCCATGAACACGCGGGACAAAGCAGACATCGGACTCTTTCAGAGCAAGGGACGCCGGTAGCCCCCTGGCTGACCGCGCGGCGACAGCACCAGCTGCCACAGCTGGTTATCACGGGCCCTGAATGTACCAGCGCAGCACAGCAGGTAGTAGCGCCACATTCTGTAGAAGCGCGTGTCGTACTGGTGCTTGAGGCGCGGCCAGGCCGCCTCGAAACGGGCATGCCAGGCCATCAGCGTGCGGTCGTAGTCGGCGCCGAAGTTGTGCCAGTCCTCGATCACGAAATCTTCTGCGGATGCCGCCAGCTCGGCCGCCGAGGGCAGAACGCCGTTGGGGAAGATGTATTTGTCGATCCACGCATCGGTGCCCGTGCCCGAACGGTTTTTGCCTATGGTGTGCAGCAGACACAGGCCATCCTCGTGCACGCTGCGGCGCACCATGCAAAACCACTGGCGGTAATTCTTGTGACCGACATGCTCGAACATGCCGATCGAGGCGACGCGGTCAAAACGCAGATTGCCGTCGGGGTTGAACTGACGGTAATCCATCAGCTCGAAGCGCACAGGCAGGCCTTGCGCCCTGGACTGACCCCAGCTCGCCTGCTCCCGCGAAACCGTCAGGCCCACGCACTGCACCCGGTGGTGGCGCGCGGCATGCAGCATGAGGCTGCCCCAGCCGCAGCCAATGTCCAGCAAGGTCATGCCGGGCTCCAGCTGCAACTTTCGACACACGAGCTCCAGCTTGGCCTCCTGCGCTTGCGCCAGATCACCAGCATGCGCCCAGTAGCCACAGCTGTAGGCCATGCTGGGGTCCAACATGGCGGTGTACAAGTCATTGCCCAGGTCGTAATGCTCGCGCCCCACCTGCCAGGCCCGGCTGAGCGACTGCAGATTGGTCAGCCGGGCCCGCAACAAGGCCCACCACCAGCCAGGGTGCCCCACTTGTTCATCCAGCCGGGCCTGCAGCACCTTGCAGATCAGCTCGTCAACACGCTCGCAGTCCCACCAGCCATCCATGTAGCTCTCACCCAGGCCCAGGCTGCCCTGCCCAAGCACGCGATCAAGGGTGTCCGGGTGATGAACGCGCATGTCCCAAGCACGTCCACCATTGACCGTGACATCCGCCATGGCCAGCAGCTCGCGGGCACGACGATCCCGATCCGATTGGCCCAAGCGACGGGTCACAAGCGCATCCTTGATTGGCATTTCCATCTTCAGCTCCTGTCCTCTTGCGAGGTCTTTCAGCATGCTAGAAAGGCCGAACGCCACAATCCATACGCCTGGTGAGCTACATCGGGTGGTCAAAAGATCCTGGCTTGTGCATAATTGACGTTTACGTTAACGTCAATCACCAACACCCACCCTTTCAGGAGCAAGGCATGGACATTCAAGGCAAGGTTTTCATCGTCACCGGCGGGGCCTCGGGCCTGGGCGAAGGCACGGCACGCATGCTGGCCGCCAACGGTGGCAAGGTCGTGATCGCCGACATGCAGGTTGAAAAAGGCGAAGCCGTGGCCAAGGACATTGGCGGCGCTTTCGTCAAATGCGATGTCAGCAGCGAAGCCGACGGCCAGGCCGTGGTGGCCAAAGCCGTGTCCATGGGCAAGCTGATGGGCCTGGTCAACTGCGCGGGCATCGCCCCCGCCGAAAAAACCGTGGGCAAGAACGGCGCCCACAACCTGGCCCTCTACAGCAAGACCATCACCGTCAACCTGATCGGTACCTTCAACATGATCCGCCTGGCCGCCGAAGCCATGTGCAAGAACGAGCCCGAAGCCACCGGCGAGCGTGGCGTGCTGATCAGCACCGCCAGCGTGGCCGCCTACGACGGCCAGATCGGCCAGGCGGCTTATGCTGCCTCCAAGGGTGGCGTGGTCGGCATGACGCTGCCGATCGCCCGCGACCTGGCGCGCAACGGCATCCGCAACATGACGATTGCTCCCGGCATCTTCGGCACGCCCATGCTCTTTGGCATGCCGCAGGAAGTGCAGGACGCGCTGGCCGCGGGTGTGCCCTTCCCGAGCCGTCTGGGCACCCCGCAGGACTACGCCCGCCTGGCCAAGCACATCTTTGAAAACGACATGCTCAACGGCGAAGTGATCCGCCTGGACGGCGCGATCCGCTTGGCACCGAAGTGATCTGAGCTGCCATGCACCGATGCGACAGGCCCTGCGGGGCCTGTCGTCGTTTCTGGGGCTAGGATGGGACCTTACTTACGGAGGCACCATGAAAAAAACCTTGACCCTGAGTGTGTTGACCCTGGCCCTGCTCAGCGCCTGCAGCGTGACCGCGCCTGGCCATGGCTGGCGCTACAGCGTGCCCGAGCAACCCGAAGCCGCCAGCGGCCTGACCGACAAACCCGGCTGGTCGTACGCCCGCCAGGCCGTGGCCGCGGCCAACCCACTGGCCACCGATGCGGGGCTGCAGATCCTGCGCGCGGGCGGCTCGGCGCTGGACGCCGCGATTGCGGTGCAACTGGTGCTGGGGCTGGTGGAGCCGCAGTCCAGTGGCATTGGAGGTGGCGCTTTTCTGATGCACTTTGACGGCCAGCGCGTGCAGGCCTTTGACGGACGCGAAACCGCACCGGCCGCCGCCAGCCCCACGCAGTTCATGGGTGAAGACGGCAAGCCCCTGCCCTTTGACGCGGCGGTGCTGAGCGGTCGCTCGGTGGGTGTGCCCGGCGCAGTGCGCATGCTCGAAGCCGCTCACCGCCAGCATGGCACCCTGCCCTGGGCACGCCTGTTCGAGCCGGCCATCACCCTGGCCGAGCAGGGCTTTCGCGTAAGCCCAAGGCTGCACACCCTGCTTAAGGCCGAGCAGTCACTGAAATCCGACCCGGTGGCAGCCCGCTACTTCTACACCCCCGAGGGCCAAGCCCTGCCGGTCGGGCATGTGCTGCGCAACCCCGAATACGCCCATGTGCTGCGTCGTATGGCCCAGGAAGGCAGCCGCGCACTGCACGAAGGCGCCGTGGCGCAGGCCATCGTGGCGCGTGTGGCACAGCCCCCGCGTCCCGGCAGCCTGAGCCTGAATGACCTGAAAAGCTACCAGCCGCGAGAGCGCGAAGCCCTCTGTCTGGACCACACCGCCTCGGCACGAACGCTGCGGCTTTGTGGCTTTCCACCGCCTTCATCGGGTCAGATCGCCATTGGACAGATTTTGGGCGTGCTCGCGCACACGAATGCCCAAGGCCCTGAATGGGTGAACGGCCAGCCCTCGGTCGATCTGATCCACCGCTACACCGAGGCCTCGCGCCTGGCCTTTGCCGACCGCGCCCAGTACGTGGCCGACCCGGACTTTGTGAGTGCCCCTGCGGGCGACTGGCGCAGCCTGCTGACCAGCCCCTACCTCAAGGCACGCAGTCAGCAGATCGGCACGCAGTCCATGAAAACTGCCACGCCAGGCCAACCCGGTGGCGCAAACACTGCGTGGGCCCCCATGCCCGAGCAAACCGAATACGGCACCAGCCACATCAGCGTGGTGGACGCCAAAGGCCGTGCCGTGGCCATGACCACCACCATCGAGGCGGGCTTTGGCTCGCGCCGCATGGTCAGCACCGCCCCCACTCGACCCGGCGGTTTTCTGCTCAACAACCAGCTCACCGACTTCAGCTTTGTGCCCGCCGACGCGCAAGGCCGCCCCATCGCCAACCGGGTCGAGCCCGGCAAGCGTCCGCGCTCATCCATGTCACCCACCCTGGTGTTTGACAAGACCAGCGGCCAGCTGCTGATGAGCGGCGGCAGCCCGGGCGGCGCGCTGATCATCCACTACACCGCCAAATTGCTCATGGGCACACTGCAGGGTGGGCTGAACGCCCAGCAGGCCATCAGCCTGCCCAACTTCGGATCGCTCAACGGCCCCACCCTGCTCGAAGCCGGGCGCTTTGCGCCAGCCGTGCAGGACGCACTGCGCGCACGCGGCCATGAGCTGCGCGAAATGGAGATGACCAGCGGTCTGCAGGCGATTGAACGCACGGCCACGGGCTGGTTCGGCGGCGCTGACCCGCGCCGCGAAGGTGTGGTACTGGGCGACTGACAACGTCCCACAGGTGACCCCTGGGGCGGGTTGATCCTCTTGCCGGGCCATTCGTCTTTGTTTTGAATCGGAACACTGACACACAAGGAGCCCACAATATGACCGACTTCCACTCAGATCGCCGCCAACTTCTTCAGATCGGTGGCGCTGCCGTGGCCAGCCTGGCCTTGCCCGCACTGGGACAGAGCTATCCCGCCAAACCCATCAAACTGATCTGTCCCTGGCCAGCGGGCGGCTCCAGCGACATGGTCATGCGCGCCCTGGCCGAGAGCGCCAGCAAATTCATCGGCGGTCAGGTGATCATCGAGAACAAGGCGGGGGCCAGCGGCATGCTCGGCCCCAACGAGCTCGTCAAGGCCGCGCCAGACGGCTACACACTTTCGCAGGTGACCATCGGTGTGGCCCGACTGCCGCACATGCAGAAAATGCAGTTCGACCCCCTCAGGGACTTCACCTACATCGTCTGCCTCACTGGTTACACCTTCGGTATTGTGGTCAAGGCCGACTCCCCCTTCAAGACCATCCAGGACCTGGTCAACCACGCCAAAGCCAATCCCGGCAAATTCACTTATGGATCGACCGGCAACGGCACCACACCCCACTTGGCCATAGAGGAGTTCGCCAGCAAAGCCGGCGTGCAGCTCACGCATGTGCCCTTCAAAGGCAGCTCGGATGGCCTGCAAGCCTTGCTGGGTGGGCACATCGACGCCCACAGTGACGCCACGGGCTGGGCACCGCACGTCGAGGCTGGCACGCTGCGCCTGCTGGCCACTTACGGCAGCAAACGAACCAAGCGCTGGCCCCATGTCCCCACACTCAATGAACTGGGTTACGACACGGTGTCCGATTCGCCCTTCGGCATTGCGGGCCCCCGGGGCATGGACCCTAGCCTGGTGCGCAAGATCCACGACGCCTTCAAGAAAACCCTCCAAGACCCTGCTGTGCTGGCCAGCTTTGACAAATATGACCAGAGCGTGATCTATATGGGAACCGAGGAATACACCAAGTTCATCCTGGCCAGCTATGTCAAGGAAAAGCGCCTGATTGAGCGCCTGGGGCTTGGCAACAAAAGCTGAGGCCCAAAAAGCAAAAAGCCCCCGAATCGGGGGCTTTTTGCTGCACCCTCCCGCTCAGTGAAGAGCAGGGGGTGCGAAATGCTGAATTACTTGGCAGCAGAAGCAGCGGCAGAAGCGTCAGCGGCGGGAGCAGCAGAAGCGTCAGCGGCAGGAGCTGCAGCGGGAGCTGCGGGGGCTGCAGGAGCAGCAGCTTCTTCTTTCTTACCGCAAGCAGCCAGAGCAGCAGCGGCGATCACGGCGGCCAAAACGAGAGACTTGTTCATTTTGATGTCCTTAAGGGATGAAAACAATTTCCGGAAATTGTCGTGACAACCAGAATGGTTGAGTGACTGAGCCCAAAGGTACTCGAGGTCTTCAGGCTCAATTGAAAATTATAGCGTTTTCCCCGATGCCCGGCAAACACTTTTGCAATCCTGGCGTCAGGTTTGTGTTATTCGTCACAGTCCCACAATCCAGCCTGCGCGAGCCCATTCGGACATGATTTCACAGGCGCCCTCACTCAGGGTCTGACCATCCCTGGCTGAAAGCACCCGCTCATCGGCCAGTTGGCGCAGCAGTCGCGCATCCCGACCCGCCACGCGAAATCCCTCGCCATTGATGAAAATGTGCTGCTGGTCATAAAGCATGCGCGTGCGGCGATCAAGCACCACCGCCTGCCCCGGGTTCCAGCCTGCCGCCGCTTCGGCGTCAAACCAGACGTTCGCCTTGGGCTCCGATAGGTACTCGCCCAGCAACATGGCCAAGAGCTGCGGATCGTTTTGAACCTTCAGCAGGGCCTGTTGCGCAAAGTCGACCAGCTCAGCGGGGATGGCCCCCGGATGAGAAACCGCAGGCTGACCGGGGTCGCGGTAAACCGTTTCTCCCACCCTGTCGGCTGCTTCATCGGCCAGACCCTGCAAAAGCTCACGCGCCAACTCGCCCGCCTGAGGTGAGCGAAAGCCAATGGACCAGGTCATGCACTCGCCTTCGGCAATGCCGTCGTGCGCCCATTTGGGCGGCAGGTAGAGCATGTCGCCGGGTTCGAGCACAAACTCTTCTTCGGGCACAAAGTTCTGCAGCAACTTGAGCGGCACGCCCTCCACAAGGGTCATGTCCTTTTGCCGACCAATGCGCCAGCGGCGGCGGCCATGGGCCTGCAGCAAAAACACGTCGTAATTGTCAAAGTGAGGTCCCACACCGCCGCCATCGGTGGCATAGCTGATCATCAGGTCGTCCAGCCGAGCGTCCGGCACAAAACGGAATTGCTGCAGGAGCTGGTGCACGCCTTCATGATGCAAGTCCACGCCCTGCACCAGAAACGTCCACTTTTTCTGGCTAAAGGGCGGCAGGCTGCGGCGCTGCAGAGGGCCATGCTTGAGCTTCCAGCCCTTGTCGCCGTGCACGATCAGGCGCGACTCGACATCGTCCTGGGCCAGCATGGCAACCAGGTCCGAACGCTCCACACAAGGCTTGAAGCCCGGCATGGCCTGGCGCACCAGCAGGGGTTTCTTGTGCCAGTGGCGCTTCATGAACTGGGCTGGCGTCAGGCCACCCAGCAGGGTCAGGGGGGTATCGATGTCCATGGTGAGACAATTGTCCCATGGACATCAAAGAGCAATGCGTGGTCGCGCTGACCTGGACCCTCAAGGACACACTGGGGGACACCCTCGACGAGCTGGACGAACCCGTGGAATTTTTGCTGGGCGGGCATGACCTGCTGCCCAAGATCGAAGCCGCCCTGCAAGGCCACAGCGTAGGCGCGAAAGTCGACCTGCACCTGGAGCCTGAAGACGCTTTTGGCGACTTTGACGACCAGCTGCTGTTTCTGGAACCGCGCGATCTCTTCCCCAAGGACATCGAGGAAGGCCTGACCATTGAAGGTTCAGCCCTGCCCGCAGGCTGCAACCCCGATGCGCCGCGCAACGCGCTCTACACCATCGCCCAGATTTACCCCGAGCATGTGGTGCTCGACGGCAACCACCCGCTTGCAGGCATTGCGCTGCGTCTGCACCTGAAGGTGGCGGGCGTGCGCGAAGCCACCGAAGAGGAAGTGGGTCGCGGCACTTGCGGCATGGGCTTCTTCCGCATTGAGGTGGGTGAACACGATTCGTCTGAGGGCAAGACGCTGCACTGATTTCTTGCGTTTTTGGGTCCGTGCCTTCGGTTCGCGTGAGCGGGTCGGCATGCCCGGTTCCTCATGATGCGCCGAAGCGCATAAATCGTTCACCCGGCATGCCGACCCGCTCACGCTGTGGCATTTGGCATTGGGACGTGGAGAGCTTCTCTGGGCTGTGCCGCAGAAACCTCTGATGAGGTTCGGGTGCGGGGTACGCCGTGGGCCGATTTCTGTGTACCCACAGCATGAGGCCCGCGGCGTACCCCGCACCCGAACCGGGGCTCAACGAAGCCAAAGCGAATTACTGTTTGCCTGTAGACCCGTAACCGCCAGCCCCGCGGGTGGTCACGTCGCCAAACTCCTCGACAACGTTGAAACGTGCCTGCACCACCGGCACGATCACCATCTGCGCAATGCGCTCCATCGGCTCGATGGTGAAAGCCACATCGCTGCGGTTCCAGCAGCTGACCATGAGCTGACCCTGGTAATCGCTGTCGATCAGCCCCACCAGATTGCCCAGCACAATGCCGTGCTTGTGGCCCAGCCCCGAACGAGGCAGCAGCATCGCCGCGTAGCCCGAATCTTTCAAATGGATCGCAATCCCGGTTGGCACCAGCTGCCAGGCGTTGGGCTGCAGGGTGAGTGGCGCGTCCAGACAGGCGCGCAGATCAAGCCCGGCACTGCCGGGAGTGGCGTACTGAGGCAGCTGGTCGCGCATGCGCGCATCGAGAATCTTGACGTCGAGGTCCATGGGTCAGGCTTTCAGTGAGCCCAGTCGTCGGGCAATGTTTTCAATCAATTGGGTGGCAAGCACTTGCTTGGAGGCATGCGGCAGTTCGCGGGCGCCTTGCGCATCCACCAGCAGCAAGGCATTGTCGTCCTGCCCGAAAGTGGCCGGGCCGATGTTGCCCACCAGCAGCGGCACGCCCTTGCGTTCGCGCTTGGCGGTGGCGTGGGCCAGCAGGTCGTGGCTTTCGGCGGCAAAGCCGACACAGAACAGCTCGCCGCCCTGGGCACGCGGTGACTTGGCCACTGTGGCCAGGATGTCCGGGTTTTCGACAAAACCCAGCGCAGGGGTCTGGCCCGAGCCGTCTTTCTTGATCTTCTGGTCAGCCGAAGTGGCCGGGCGCCAGTCGGCCACGGCGGCGGTCGAGATGAACACCCCGGCAGATCCCACATGGGCCTCGACGGCTTGCAGCATGTCACGCGCCGAACGCACATTCAGGCGTTGCACGCCACGCGGCGTAGGCAGGCTCACCGGACCAGCCACCAGGGTAACTTGTGCACCCGCCATGCGTGCCGCACGGGCAATCGAAAAGCCCATCTTGCCGCTGGAGAGGTTGGTGATGCCGCGCACCGGGTCAATGGCTTCGTAAGTCGGCCCCGCCGTCACCAGCACCTGCTGGCCTGCGAGCGCCTTGGGCGTAAAGAAGGCCTCCAGATCTTCCAGAATCTCTTCGGCTTCGAGCATGCGGCCGTCGCCCGTTTCGCCGCAGGCCTGATCGCCCTGCCCCACGTCCAGCACATGGATGCCGTCTGCCTTGAGCTGCGCCACGTTGCGCTGCGTGGCCGGGTTCGCCCACATTTCCCGGTTCATGGCCGGGGCCACGATCAGCGGCACTTTGTCCGTCGGGCGGGCCAGGCACATCAGGCTAAGCAGATCGTCTGCTCGTCCATGCAGGAGTTTGGCCATGAAATCGGCGCTGGCTGGCGCCACCAGGATCGCATCGGCCTCGCGGCTGAGGTTGATGTGGGCCATGTTGTTGGCCTCCCGGGCATCCCATTGCGAGGTGTAGACCGGCCGGCCCGAGAGCGCCTGCATGGTCACGGCGGTCATGAAATGCTCGGCCGCTTCGGTCATCACGACCTGCACCGTTGCCCCGGCCTTGACCAGGGCGCGGCAGAGTTCTGCCGACTTGAAGGCGGCAATACCGCCCGAAAGACCCAGAACGATGTGTTTTCCAGCAAGATGGCTCATGGTCGGCAATGTAGCAGACGCCCACGCCCCGCAGGTTCGCGGCGCAGCCCCGAGCTGGGTCAGTGCCCGGCTCGGCGATTTGGCGCGCGCAGCGCGTATGAGCCGTGACGGGCACTGACCCAGCCCGGGGCGGAAAACCGCCACGAATTTCGCCCATCTATAATCTCGCTTTACCACCAGACGGGAGCCCCGCCTCCCCACCGGACATGACCAAATTTGTCTTCGTCACCGGCGGTGTGGTGTCTTCCCTGGGCAAGGGAATCGCCTCCGCATCCTTGGCCGCGATCCTCGAATCGCGCGGCCTCAAAGTCACCCTCATCAAACTCGACCCCTACCTCAACGTCGATCCGGGCACCATGAGCCCGTTCCAGCACGGTGAAGTGTTCGTGACCGATGACGGTGCAGAAACCGACCTGGACCTGGGCCACTACGAGCGCTTCATCAACACCCGGATGAAGAAGGCCAACAACTTCACCACCGGCCAGATCTACAAAAGCGTGCTCGAAAAAGAGCGCCGCGGCGACTACCTGGGCAAGACGGTGCAGGTCATCCCGCATGTGACTAACGAGATTCAGGACTTCGTCAAGCGCGGTGCCGGTTTTGACACCCCCGACGCGGTCGATGTGGCCATTGTCGAAATCGGCGGCACGGTGGGCGACATTGAATCCCTGCCCTTCCTCGAAGCCGTGCGCCAGCTCAGCCTGCGCCTGGGGCCCAACAACGCGGCCTTCGTGCACCTGACCTACCTGCCCTGGATCGCCACGGCCGGTGAACTCAAGACCAAGCCCACCCAGCACACAGTGCAAAAACTGCGCGAGATCGGCATCCAGCCCGACGCTCTGCTGTGCCGTGCCGACCGCCTGATTCCCGACGAAGAGCGCGAAAAGATTTCCCTCTTCACGAACGTGCAGGGCTGGGGCGTGATCTCCATGCCCGACGTGGACACCATCTACAAGGTGCCGCGTGTGCTGCACGAGCAGGGACTGGACGGCCTGATCTGCGACAAGCTGCGCCTGAACACGCCGCCCGCCAACCTCAAGCGCTGGGACGACTTGGTCTATGAAACCGAGCACCCGCAGGGCGAAGTCACCATTGCCATGGTCGGCAAGTACGTCGAACTGACCGACAGCTACAAGTCGGTCAATGAAGCGCTCAAGCACGCCGGTCTGCGCAACCATGTGCGCGTGAAGATCGAGCACCTGGACTCCGAAACCATCAGCGGCGCCAGCCAGGCCCAGCTGGCCAAGTACGACGCGGTGCTGGTGCCTGGCGGCTTTGGCAAGCGCGGCGTCGAAGGCAAGATCCTGACGGCCCAGTTCGCCCGTGAAAACAAGGTGCCCTATTTGGGCATCTGCCTGGGCATGCAGGTGGCCACCATCGAATACGCCCGCCACATGGCCGGCATGAAGGATGCCAACAGCACCGAGTTCGAGCCGAACACCCCCTACCCCGTGATCGCCCTGATCAACGAGTGGAAGGACGCTGATGGGTCGATCCAGAAGCGCGACGAAAACTCCGACCTGGGCGGCACCATGCGTCTGGGCGCGCAAAGCTCCGACGTGGCCAAGGGCACGCTGGCCCACAAGATCTACGGTGACGTGGTCACCGAGCGCCACCGCCACCGCTACGAAGCCAACGTGAATTACCTCGAAGACCTGCGCAAGGCTGGCCTGGTGATTTCTGCGCTGACCCAGCGCGAGCAGCTGACCGAAATCGTCGAGCTGCCGCAGGACGTGCATCCCTGGTACGTGGGCGTGCAGTTCCACCCCGAATTCAAGTCCACCCCCTGGGATGGCCACCCGCTCTTCAACGCCTTTGTCAAGGCGGCGGTCGAGCACAAGGGCCTGGGTCACAAACTCAAGGCCGCGTAATCAAGGAACACGGTGATGCAACTTTGCGGATTTGAAGTCGGCCTCGATCGCCCTTTCTTCCTGATCGCAGGCACCTGCTCGATCGAGGGACTGGAAATGTCGCTTGAAGTCGCGGGCCGACTCAAGGAAGCCTGCGAACCACTGGGCATCCCGCTGATCTACAAAGGCTCGTTTGACAAGGCCAACCGCTCCTCGGGCAACACCCAGCGCGGCGTGGGCATGGACAAGGGCCTGGCCATCCTGGCCGAAGTGCGCAAACAGCTGAATCTGCCCATCCTCACCGATGTGCACGACGAGTCGCAGGTCGAGCCCGTGGCCAGTGTGGTCGATGTGCTGCAGACCCCGGCATTCCTGTGCCGCCAGACCGATTTCATCCGCGCCGTGGCCAAGTCCGGCAAACCCGTCAACATCAAGAAGGGGCAGTTCCTTGCACCCTGGGACATGAAAAACGTGATCGACAAGGCCCGCGCCGCTGCGAAAGAGGCGGGCCTGTCCGAAGACCGCTTCCTGGCCTGCGAGCGTGGCGTGAGTTTTGGCTACAACAACCTGGTGGCCGACATGACCAGCCTGGCCGAGATGCGCAAGAGTGGCGCGCCCGTCGTGTTTGACGTGACCCACTCGGTGCAGAAACCGGGCGGCCAGGGCACCAGCAGCGGCGGTGCCCGCGAAATGGTGCCGGTGCTGGCGCGTGCCGGGGTGGCCGTGGGCGTGGCGGGTCTCTTCATGGAGACCCATCCGAAGCCCGCAGAGGCTTGGTCCGATGGTCCCAACGCGGTGCCGCTGGGCAAGATGAAGGCCCTGCTCGAAACGCTGGTGCAGCTCGATTCCGTCACCAAAAAGAACCCCTTGCTGGAGAACGATTTCCAGTAACGGACCGCATGATCCGGTCCACCCCATTTTTAAATCACTGAGAGAGAACCATGAGTGCAATCGTTGATATCGTCGGCCGCGAAATCCTGGACAGCCGTGGCAACCCCACCGTCGAATGCGACGTGCTGCTGGAATCCGGCGTGATGGGCCGCGCCGCCGTGCCCTCTGGCGCCTCCACCGGCAGCCGCGAAGCCATCGAACTGCGTGACGGCGACAAGGGCCGTTACCTGGGCAAGGGCGTGCTCAAGGCCGTCGAGCACATCAACACCGAAATCTCCGAAGCCGTGCTGGGCCTGGACGCCTCCGAGCAGGCCTTCCTGGACAAGACCCTGATCGACCTGGACGGCACCGACAACAAGAGCCGCCTGGGCGCCAACGCCATGCTGGCCGTGTCCATGGCCGTGGCCCGCGCCGCAGCCGAAGAAGCCGGCCTGCCCCTGTACCGCTACTTTGGCGGCATGGCCGGCAAGGAACTGCCCGTGCCGATGATGAACGTCATCAACGGCGGCGCCCACGCCAACAACTCGCTCGATCTGCAAGAGCTGATGATCATCCCGGTGGGTGCCCCCTCCTTCCGCGAAGCCATCCGCTGGGGCGCCGAAGTGTTCCACGCGCTCAAGAAAATCATCCACGACAAGGGCATGAGTACCGCCGTGGGCGACGAAGGTGGTTTTGCCCCCAGCGTCGAGAGCCACGAGGCCGCGCTGCAGCTGATCCTGCAAGCCATCGACAAGGCCGGCTACACCGCTGGCGAGCAGATTGCCCTGGGCCTGGACTGCGCCGCCAGCGAGTTCTACAAGGACGGCAAGTACGTGCTCGAAGGCGAAGGCGGCATTGCCCTCTCGGCCGAGCAGTGGACCGACATGCTGGCCACCTGGGTCGACAAGTACCCCATCATCTCGATTGAAGACGGCATGGCCGAAGGCGACTGGGATGGCTGGAAGCACATCACCGAGCGCCTGGGCGACAAGGTGCAGCTGGTCGGTGATGACCTGTTCGTGACCAACACCAAGATCCTGAAAGAAGGCATCGACAAGGGCATCGCCAACTCGATCCTCATCAAGATCAACCAGATTGGCACCCTGACCGAGACCTTTGAAGCCATCGAGATGGCCAAGCGCGCCGGTTACACCGCCGTGATCAGCCACCGCTCGGGCGAGACCGAAGACTCCACCATCTCCGACATCGCGGTGGGCCTGAACGCCGGCCAGATCAAGACCGGTTCGCTGTCCCGCTCGGACCGCATGGCCAAGTACAACCAGCTGCTGCGCATCGAAGAGGACCTGGGCGATGTGGCCGTGTACCCCGGCCGCGCCGCTTTCTACAACCTGAAGTAAGCTCACCCATCATGGGCAATCGCCTCGTCCCCATCGTTCTGGTGGTCCTGCTGCTGGTGCTGCAGGGCCAGCTGTGGTTTGGGCGGGGCAGTCTGTCCCATGTGGCCGATCTGAAGCAGCAGGTCCAGCAACAGAAAACAGCCAATGTCGAAGCCCGCCGCACCAACGAACAGCTCAGTGCCGAGGTCAGCGACCTCAAGGAAGGGCTGAACATGGTCGAAGAACGGGCTCGCCATGAGCTGGGCATGGTCAAGCCCAACGAAATCTTCGTGCAGATCACCAAGTGATGTCCTGGACCGAAGCCCTGGGCTTTGCACTGGCCCTGGTGATGGTGGTCTGCTCCATGCGCGAGCTGCACTGGTCCTGGCCGCTGGCCATCGCCAGCTCGGTCCTTTACTTTTTTGTTTTCCGCGACAGCCTGCTGTATGCAGAAGCCTCGCTGCAGATCGTCTTTGCCGTGCTGGCCCTGTGGGGTTGGCGCCAGTGGCTGCGGCGCGGCGTTGGCCAGGCACCGGATGTCCGCATCCAGCGCATGACGCGGCGCGGCTGGTGGCAAAGCGCACTGGCCCTGGCCGTGCTGTGGCCGCTGCTGGCCTTCGGTCTGATGCGCTACACCGACAGCGACGTGCCCTGGTGGGACGCCCTGCCCACAGCGCTCAGCCTGATCGGCCAGGCCCTGCTGGGTCGCAAGCTGCTCGAAAACTGGCTCGTCTGGCTGGTGGTCAACGTCATCAGCGTGGGCCTGTTTGCCTACAAGGGCCTGTGGCTGACCTGCCTGCTGTACCTGATTTTTGTGGTCATGAGTGTGATGGGCTGGCGCGAATGGCAAAAACGGCTGGAGGCCGCGTGAGCCCACTGCGGCGGATCGCCATCGTCGGCGCAGAAAGCACCGGTAAGTCCTGGCTGGCCCGCGCCCTCACCGATGTGCTGCGCGAGCGCGGCGAGACTGTCCACTGGGTCGAGGAGCACCTGCGCCACTGGTGCGAACGCGAGGGCCGCACACCCGAGCCGCATGAACAGCGGCCGATTGCCCAAACGCAAGCCGATGCCGTGCTGGCCATCACAACAGGCACGGTGATCGCCGACACTACCCCTTTGGTGACGGCGGTGTACAGCCACCAGCTGTTTGGCGATGAAAGCCTCTACCCCATGGCCCTGGCGCACCAGCAGCTCTATGACCTCACACTGGTCACCGGACTGGACATCGCCTGGGAAGCCCACTGGCTGCGCGACAGTGCGCAGGCCCGTCTGCCGATCGATGCGCTCGTGCGCGATGCCCTGACACGCAGCGGTGTCGATTTCAGGGTCATTTATGGCCAGGGCCTGACCCGACTCAACAACGCTTTGCTGGCGCTGGGCATGGACGCCTTGGACGAGGCCAGCTGGCAACGCCGTGAGGCAGCGCAATTTGCGCTCAACAACGGGCGCACGCCCTGGCTGTGTGAAAAATGCAGCGACCCCGATTGCGAGCACCGGCTGTTCACCGGTTTGCTCGCACGGCGCGACGCCCGCTCAGTGGACTGAACCGTCGGCGTTCGGGCTGTTCACCGCCGCGCTGAACAGGCCTGCGGCGTCGACGGGATCAAAGCGGTACTGCGCGCCGCAGAAATCACAGCCCACCTCGACCTGCCCCTGCTCGGCCAGAATGCTCTCGACCTCGGCCGTCCCCAGACTGCGGATCATGTGGCCCACACGCTCGCGACTGCAGGAGCAGGCGAAGCGGGGGCCACTGTCGCCCACGAGCGGCTCGAAACGGGCCAGCGGCTCTTCCCAGAAGAGGCGGTGCAGGATGGTTTCGGCATCCAGCGTGAGCAATTCTTCGCGCTTGAGGCTTTTGGCCAGGATGGCGATGCGGCTGAAGTCCTCGCTCTGACCCAGCTCGGCTTCACGCGCCACCGAATCGGCCTGACCGGCCAGATTGCCCTCGCCTTCAACCGGCAGGCGCTGGATCAGCAGACCCGCAGCCACCTGGTCGTCAGCGGCCAGCACCAGCACGGTGTCGAGCTGCTCGGACTGCAACATGTAGTGCTGCAGCACCTCGCTGATGCTTTCGAGCTTTTCACCCTGGTCGCCAAACAGCGGCACCACGCCCTGATAAGGCTGTTGACCCGGCAGGCGGTCTTTCGGGTCCAGCGTGATCGCGCAGCGCCCCTGGTTGTGCAGGTTGACCATCTGGCTCAGAGACGCCTCAGGCGCCACCTCACCCACCTGGCTGCAGGTGGCGCGCAGGCTGAAGTCGGGTTGCACTTCGACCACGCCCACCTTGACCGGGCCGTCGCCAAAAATCTGCAGGATCAGCGCACCATTGAACTTGATGTTGCCCTGCATGAGCACGCCCGCCGCCGCCATTTCGCCCAGCAGCTGGCGCACTGGCGCCGCGTAAGGCCCGGTCTGGGTGTTGGCGGCGCGACGCGCCAGAATGTCCTGCCAGGCGTCGGTCAGGCGCACCAGCATGCCGCGCACCGGCATGCCCTCGAAGATGAATTTGTGGAGTTCAGACAAAACAGGGGTCACCCGCCAGGGGTGTCTTTCATTTCAGGAGAGTTGTTTCAGGCCTGCCTTGTAGCGCTGCGCGTTTTCGACGTAGCGCTTGGCGCTCTCGCGCAAGCCCTGAATCTGTTCGGGCGTGAGCTGGCGGACCACCTTGGCCGGGGTGCCCATGATCATGGAGCCGTCCGGAAATTCCTTGCCCTCGGTCACCAGCGAACCGGCGCCCACCAGGCAGTTCCTGCCGATTTTCGCACCATTGAGCACCACCGCCCCGATGCCGATCAGGGACTCGTCGCCAATCGTGCAGCCGTGCAGCACCACCATGTGACCCACGGTGACGTTCTTGCCCACGGTCAGGGGGTAGCCGTAGTCGGCATGCAGCACGCTGCCGTCCTGGATGTTGCTGCCTTCGCCGATCGTGATCAGCTCGGTGTCTCCACGCATGGTGGCGGCAAACCAGACGCTGCTGTGGGCCTCCATCTTCACCCCGCCCATGACCTGGGCATTGTCGGCCACCCAGGCCGTGGGGTCGATCTGGGGAATGCGGTCATCGAGCTGGTGAACGGCCATGAATGTCTCCGGACAAGTGTTGCAAATGCCTACAATTTTAGGGATGGAATTGAGAACCCGCGCGCTGCAGGCCTTGCAGTTGATCCACCCCGATGCCAAATGCGAAGCCGTACAGCAGCTATGGGTTGCCAAACCGCAATGGTCCTTTGGCTCTGCCACCATTGAACCGGGCACATTGCCTGGACGGCCGCCCGAGCCCCGGCTGATCCCGCCGGGCGACGTACCCACCCGCAGCCCCTTCACGCCCGAAGGACGGGCAGCCCTGGTGCATGCCATCTGCCACATCGAATTCAACGCCATCAACCTCGCGCTTGATGCCGTCTGGCGCTTTGACGGCATGCCCGAAGATTTCTACCGGGACTGGATGCGTGTGGCGTACGAAGAAGCACAGCACTTTGACATGCTGCACCGCCAGTTGCAGGCCATGGGCCACCGCTACGGCGACTTTGACGCGCACGACGGTCTGTGGGAAATGTGTGAAAAAACGGCCGACGACATCACTGCACGCATGGCGCTGGTGCCCCGCACCCTCGAAGCCCGCGGTCTGGACGCCACACCCCTGATCCAGACCCGCCTGCGCAAGGTGGGCACACCCGATGCGCTGCGCATCGTCGAATGCCTGGATGTGATCCTGCGCGAGGAAATCGGCCATGTGGAGATCGGCAACCGCTGGTACCGCTGGCTGTGCGAGCGACAGGGGTTGGAGCCTGTGGCGCACTACAAGGCGCTGGTGGTCCGGCACCGCGCGCCCCGGCTGCGCCCCCCGTTCAACACCGAAGCCCGACAAGCGGCGGGTTTCAGCCCGGAGGAGATCGCCTACCTGGCTGGCGATGGGCTTTGCAACGGATCCAGCTGACCGCAAGACCTTCATTCGCGAGCAGGGGCTCGCTCCTACAGAGACGCTCAGCCTCAGCCCCGCGGGTGGTGCTGCGCATGCAGCGTCTTGAGCCGCTCGCGCGCGATGTGCGTGTAGATGGTGGTGGTCGAGATATCTGCATGGCCCAGCAGCAGCTGCACGGCCCGCAGATCGGCCCCGTGGTTGAGAAGATGCGTGGCAAAGGCGTGTCGCAAGGTGTGCGGTGACAAGGGCGCGGTGATCCCTGCCTGCAGCGCATAGCGCTTGACCAGGTTCCAGAACATGATCCGGCTCATGCCGGTGCCGGGCTTGGGGCCTGCGGAAGTGACAAACAGCGCTTCGCTTTGACGTCCGCCCAGCAGTGCCGCACGCGCTTGCTGCAGGTAACGCGTGAGCCACAATCCGGCCTCCTGCCCAAAAGGTACCAGCCGTTCCTTGCTGCCCTTGCCCAGCACGCGCAGCACGGACTCATTCAATGACACATGCAGGGTTTTCAGGCCCACCAGCTCACTCACGCGCAGCCCGCTGGCGTACATCAGCTCCAGCATGGTGCGGTCACGCAAACCCAGAGGATCGGACACATCAGGCGCTTGCAGCAAGGCCTCCACCTGCGCCTCGCTCAGCAGCTTGGGCACGCGCAATGCCTGCTTGGCTGCGAGCATCTTGAGGGTGGGGTCGGCCTGGACCAGGCTTTCACGCAAGGCCCAACGAAAAAACCGCTTGAACACGGTGAGCCGACGGTTGGCTGAAGTGGCCTTGCCTTGCGCATGGCGCTGGGCAAAGTAGGCCTGCAGATGATGCTCCTGCGTCTGCAAGAGCGCCTGAGCATGGTTCTGCGCCAGCCAGCGCGAGAAGAGAAGCAGATCGCGTTTGTAGGCGGCCAGCGTGTTGCTGGCCAGGCCATCCTCGAGCCAGAGGGCATCGGCAAAGCGGTCGATCGCCTCCTGGCTCGCGGGGTGCATCAGTCGAGCTTGAGCTTTTGCTGGTCCACGACCTTTTTGTACACCTCGTACTCGGCCTTGATCTGGGCCGCGAACTGCTCAGGCGTGTTGGCCACGACCAGAGAGCCGGTGTCCTCGATGCGCTTGCGCACCGCCGGGTCCTCCAGCGCTTTCTTCACGCCGGAATTGACCTTGTCGACCACTTCCTTGGGCAGGCCTTTGGGGCCATAGATGCCGTAGTAGGCCATGCGGTTGACCGGCTCCAGACCGACTTCCTTGAAGGTCGGCACATTGGGCAGCACCGTCAGGCGCTGGGGCGCGGCCACCACGATCGCGTGCAGCTTGCCTGACTGGATGAACGGCAGGGCCGAGGGCAGGTTGTCGAAAATGATGGGCACCTGACCGGCCACCGTATCGTTGAGGGCCGGGCCTGCGCCGCGGTAGGGGATGTGGGTGATGAACACACCCGCCAGGCTCTTCCACAGTTCGGTCTGCAGGTGGCCAATGCCGCCGGTGCCCGACGAGGAATACGAATACTTGCCAGGGTTCTTCTTGAGCTCGGCCACAAAGCCTGCGTAGTCACGCGCCGGAAAGCTCGGGTGCACCGCGATCACATTGGGCGTGGCGGCCACGTTGATGATCGGGGTGAAGTCGGTCACCGGGTTGTAGGGAATCTTGGGGTTGATGGCCGGGTTGGCGGCTGTGGTCGAGACCGTGGCCATGCCCAGGTTGTAGCCATCGGGTGCGGCCTTGGCCGTCTCGTTGGCGCCCACCACACCACCACCACCGGCCTTATTTTCGATCACCACCGATTGGCCCAGCGCCTTGCCCAGCGGATCGGCGATGGTGCGGGCCACGATGTCGGTGGTGCCGCCCGGCGCAAAAGGCACCTGCAGCTTGACCACACGGTTGGGATAGGCCTGCGCCCACACCGAGCCCACGGCCAAGGACATGGTGGCCAGTGCCACCCAGCTGCGACGTTTCATCTGCATTACTCCTTAAAACAACAGAACCATCATAAGCAAAAAACGATGGATGACTGCTGGTGAATGCCCGCAGGCGACAGGGTTACTCCGGCCCAGCCGCTATGCTGCCGCAGTGAATTTCGCCCAACTGCTCTTCCCCGACTTTTCGCTGATCCTGATCGGACACCTGGTCTGCCGCTTCACCGCGCTCAACCGCACGGTCTGGCACCACGTGGACAGCCTGGTCTATTACTTCCTGTTTCCGACCCTGCTGTTTCACTCCATCGTCAAGAGCCCGTTGGACCCGGCAGCCGCCTCCAGCCTGATTGCGGCGGGCCTGTCGCTGGCGATCAGCGCCATCGCCCTGTCGTACAGCCTGCCGTATTGGCCGCTGCTGGGGCGCTACATCGACCGGCGCGACCATGCCGCCAGCGCACAGGTGGGGTTCCGCTTCAACTCCTTCATCGCGCTGGCCCTGGCCGAGCGCATTGCCGGGCCGCAGGGCCTGCTGATGATCTCCGTGCTGATCGGCTTTTGCGTGCCCACCTTCAACATCGGCGCGGTCTGGCCCATGGCCCGGCACGGCAACACGCACTTCCTGCGCGAGCTGCTGCGCAACCCGCTCATCATCGCCACCGCTTCGGGGCTGATCGCCAACCTGCTGGGCTTTCGCATTCCGGTCTGGCTGGAGCCCACCGTCAGCCGCATTGGCGCCGCTGCGCTGGCGCTGGGCCTGCTGGCGGCCGGGGCGGGCATGCAGTTCGGATCGCTGCGCCAGGGCAAGCTGCTGGGCATGAGCGTGCTGCTGTGCAAACACCTGGCCCTGCCCCTGCTGGCCTGGTGCTGGAGCCGGGTCTGGCAACTAGACGCTACGCAGACCACCGTGCTGCTGGCGTTTTCGGCCCTGCCGACCGCCTCGACCTGCTACGTGCTGGCCACCCGCATGGGCTACAACGGCCCCTATGTGGCTGCGCTGGTGACGCTGTCCACCCTCTCGGGCATGCTCAGCCTGCCGTTCGCGCTGGGCGTGCTCCGCTGATATACGGGATGGGCGTCTTCGGCCGCGGGGGCGGCCTCCTACAGAGCCTCCCCTGTAGGAGCGAGCCCCTGCTCGCGAATGGCATCACCCATGGGTTTGCTCAGATTGGGTGCCTGTGGTGGGCTTTCGGCCGCGGGGGCGGCCTCCTACAGAGCCGCGCCCGTAGGAGCGAGCCCCTGCTCGCGAATTGTGAAGGATGAAGCGCTTTACTGCAGCTGCGGCGCAAGAGACCAGCGCACCTGCTCTTGAACCACGGCATCCGGGTGGCTGAGCAGCGCTTGCAAAGCCAGCTGCAAAGACCGCTCATCCGACGCTGGCAGCCCGCCGGACCGCAAGGCATTGCCCGCCGCCAGCGCCAGGTTGCGCAGCCAGCGGGCGTGGCCGATGCGGCGGAGCGCGCTGCCCTCGGTGCGGCGCAGAAACTTTTCCTCGCTCCAGCCAAGCAATTGGGCGATCTGGCTGCCCGTCAAGCCCTCGCGCGGCTGCCAGTCGGGCAGCGCGTGCACCTGCGCAAACTTGTTCCAGGGGCACACCAGCTGGCAGTCGTCGCAACCGTAGACGCGGTTGCCGATCAGGGGGCGAAGTTCCGGTGGAATGGGGCCGTCGTGTTCGATGGTCAGGTAGGAGATGCAGCGCCGCGCGTCCAGCCGGTAAGGCGCCACGATGGCCTGCGTGGGGCAGGCCTGCAGGCAGGCCGAGCACTGGCCGCAGTGCGCGCTGACGGCAGGCGTGGGTGGCAGGGCAAAGTCCACGAAGAGTTCACCCAGGAAAAACATCGAACCCGCCTCGCGCGTGAGCACCAGCGTGTGTTTGCCACGCCAGCCCAGGCCGCTGCGGGTGGCCAGCTCGGCTTCGAGCACCGGGGCGGAGTCGGTGAAGACGCGGTGGCCAAATGGCCCCACCTCGGCCGCGATGCGATCGGCCAGTTTTTGCAGTCGGCTGCGCAGCACCTTGTGGTAATCCCGGCCGCGGGCATACAGCGAAACGATGGCCTCGCCCGGACGCTGCAGTCGCGCCAGTTCGCGCTGCGCCCAATCGGGCGGCGTGCCCTGCGGCAGGTAGTCCATGCGGGCGGTGATGACGCTCACGGTGCCCGGCACCAGCTCAGCAGGGCGAGCGCGTTTGAGGCCGTGGCTGGCCATGTAGTCCATGCTGCCGTGAAAACCCGCCGCCAGCCAGGCCTGCAGTCCGGGTTCGGCTGCCTGCAGGTCAATGCCGCTCACGCCAATTTGCGACAATCCAAGCTCACGCGCCCAGCCCTGAATCCGGGGCCACAGCACAGAAGGATCGAACCGTTGATGAGTGAGCGTCACGCGCCCATTGTAGAAAGCACGAGCAGTCCGGCCGCCCTGACCTTGCACTGGCCCGACGAAGCGGCCACGCAGGCCTGGGCCGGTGCGCTGGCCCGCCACCTGGCCAGCTGGCCCGGCGGGCGGGACGCCAGCATTGAGCTGCGCGGTGATCTGGGCGCGGGCAAGACGACCTTCGTGCGCCACCTGCTGCGCGCCTGCGGGGTGCAAGGACGCATCAAGAGCCCCACCTACGCGGTGGTGGAGCCGCACCAGGGCGTGATCGAGGGTCAGCCCTGGCCAATCTGGCACTTTGACTTTTACCGTTTCAGCGACCCGCGCGAATGGGAAGACGCGGGCTTTCGCGACATATTCGCCGGACCCGGCCTCAAGCTGATGGAATGGCCCGACAAGGTGGCCGGGCAGCTGCCCGCCCCCGACTGGGTGATCGCCATCGAGGCGCTTGATGAATCGGAGCGCCGCGTACAGCTGCAGGCAGGCACCGCGCGCGGCTCGCAATGGCTGCGTGCGGCGCAGGACACGCTTTGGCGGGAGGCGCCGCGTGCACTCTGAGCGTCGCCGATTTTTGCGCGCCCTGCAATCGGGCACCGTCGCCCTGACGCTGGGGGTGCACGAACTGCTGCGCGGCGCCACGCTGGTGGCCGTGCGCGTCTGGCCGGCTGCCGAATACAGCCGCGTGACGCTCGAATCGGACGTGCCGCTCAAGGCCCGCCAGACCTTTGTGCCCTCGCCGCCACGGCTGGCGGTGGACATTGAAGGCCTGGAGCTCAACCCCGCCTTGCGCGAGCTGGTGGGCAAGGTGCGTGCCGACGACCCCAACATCGCGGGCGTGCGCGTGGGCCAGTACAGCCCGGGCGTGGTGCGGCTGGTGTTCGACCTCAAACAAGCGATTTCGCCGCAGGTGTTCACGCTGCCCCCGGTGGCCACTTACCAGCACCGGCTGGTGTTTGACCTGTACCCCAGCACACCACCCGATCCGCTGGAGCAACTGATCCAGGACCGCTTGGGCAGTGCGCCAGCCGCCCCGCCCCGCCCGACTTCGCCTGCAGGTGACCCACTGGGCGAACTGATTGCCCGGCAAGGCCAAGGCAGCGCCAGCGTGCCCGCTGCATCCACCCGGCGGCTGGACATGCAAGCCCCCTCTGGCCCGGTCATGGACAGGCCCGATCACCCGCCGCGCGCGCAAGCAGGCACCGACCGGCTGATCGTGATCGCGCTGGACCCCGGCCATGGCGGCGAGGACCCCGGCGCCATCGGCCCCGGCGGCACCCGCGAAAAAGACGTGGTGCTGCGCATTGCCCACAAACTGCGCGAACGCATCAACGCCACCAGCGTGGGCGGCAACCCGATGCGCGCCTTCCTCACACGCGATGCCGACTACTTTGTGCCTTTGCAGCAGCGTGTGCAAAAAGCCCGGCGCGTGCAGGCCGACCTGTTTGTCAGCATCCATGCCGACGCTTTTTTCACGCCCGATGCGCGGGGCGCCAGCGTGTTTGCCCTGAGCCAGGGCGCGGCTTCGAGCAGCGCCGCGCGCTGGATGGCACAAAAGGAAAACAAGGCCGATCTGATCGGCGGCATCAACCTGGGTATGCAGGACGCCCAGGTGCAGCACGCCCTGCTCGACATGAGCACCACGGCACAGATCAAGGACAGCCTGAACCTCGGCCATGCCTTGCTGCGCCAGATTGGCGGGGTGGGACGCCTGCACAAACCCCGTGTGGAGCAGGCCGGTTTTGCGGTGCTCAAAGCCCCGGACATCCCCAGTGTGCTGGTCGAGACCGCCTTCATCAGCAACCCCGAAGAAGAAGAGAAACTGCGCAGCGAACGCTACCAGGACCAGCTGACCGAAGCGCTCATGCGCGGCATCGTGCAGTACTTCTCGCGCAACCCGCCACTGGCGCGCAGTCGCGGCACTTGAGCGCCCAGCGCTTCGCGAGCAGGGGCTCGCTCCTACGACCACCAGGTCCATTCCCCTCTGTAGGAGGCCGCCCCCGCGGCCGAAAGCCTCGGCGCGCAAAGGCTGGCGCCTACGGGGCCGACAGGCTTTTCTGCACGTCGGCGTCGAACTGCGCCATGGCCGACAGGGTCAAGGGGTCGGTGGCCAGCGAGGCGGCAAAATCCGGTCGCACCGTCACGGCATGCGCACCCAGGGCGATGAGCTGGGACAGCACATCGGCGCTCTTGATGCTGGCAGCCAGCAGCTGCAGCCCATCGGCCTGCACCGCCACACACGCGCGCAGCAGGGCCCAGACGTCACGGCCATCGGCCTGCAATCGGCCCACATACGGCGCCACATAGCTGGCGCCCTGTGCTCGCGCCCACAGCAGCTGCACCGGGTTGGACAAGCCGGTCAGCAAGGTGGGAACGCCCCAGGCCTGGACTTCGCGCAGCACGGGCAGCCAATCGGGGTGGCACGGCAGCTTGATGGTCAGGCGCACGCGGGCCTGCAAGGCCGCCGCCAGCAGGGTTTCGAGCCATTGCGCGGCTTCACCGGCATCGGCACGGGGCAGCTGCAGCATCAGCTCGGCCAGGCGGTGTTCGCCCGCCTGAGCCACCAGGCGCAGGTAGCCCTGCAGACTGACCGGCAGGCCTGCCTGCATGACCAGCGTGGGGTTGGTGGTGACGCCTTGCACCGGCGGGCAACCGGCAGGCAGGCGCCATTGCGCGGCATCGGCGCTGTCCAGGTAAAACTTCATGCCAGATCCTGTTTGAGGATGATGTCCTTGTCCGGGAAAAACTGGCTGTGCAGCGGCAGCAAGGCGCCGCCCAGCGCCCTTGCGTGCGCGCCCACCCTGCCCGTCAGCAGATCGGGCTGGTGCATGCCGTCAAAGCGGTAATGCGCCAGGGCCGCCTGGGTCTGCTGCATCAGTGCGCGCATGAGCGGCGCCCCCAGCGAGCCATCCATGACCACGGCGTCCAGGTCCAGCAAGGCGGCACTGGTACTGACCGTCATGGCCAAAGCCTGACTGGCACGCGCCAGCCAGGGCCCCGTCTGGTCGGCATAAGCCGGGGCCATGATGGCGTCACGGTGGATCAGCAAGGGGTCGTGTCCTGCGGCCAGCAGGGCTTGTTCCAGTTGCCAGCCTGAAGCCACCTGCAACAGCTGCGGGGGCAGCTCGCCTGCCCGCGCCGCCAAGCCCACCGGCATGGAGCCAATGGCACCGGCGTTGCCGCGCTCGCCTGCCTGCAGATGGCCGTCGAGCACCAGTCCGCCCCCGACAAATGTGCCCACAAACACATACAGAAAGCTGCGCACCTGGCGCCCATGGCCTTGCAGCAGCTCGGCCACACAGGCCGCATGGGTGTCCTTGGCAAAGACCACCGGCAGTTCGGTGAGTTTTTGCACCTCGGCCAGCAGATCCACGCCGTCCCAGCGGGCCAGCGCGCGCGCGGCGTCGCCCCCCATCAGATCGGCCCATTTGTGCAATGACAGTGGCGCCGTCAGGCCGACGCCGACCACACGGGCCCACAAGGCGCCCATCTGGCGCTCCAGTTGCGCAAGCCCTTCTGCGATGGAAGAGAACAGGCGCTCAGGGTCCGGGTAGTCGTAGAGCACCTCGTGGCGATGCACGGCTTGACCGCAAAAGTCCGCCACCAGCAACTCCAGGTTGCGCCGACCCACCTGGATGCCGACGCTGAACGCCCCTTGCGGGTTGAGGGCCAGCGGCACCGAAGGTTGGCCAATCCGGCCACGCACCCGCGCCTGCTTGATGAGCAGGCCCTCGCCTTCGAGCCGCCCCACGATGATGGCCACCGTCTGGGTCGACAGCTGGGTCAGGCGCGCCAGATCGGCCTTGGGGATGGCCCCATGGTGGCGAATGGCCTGCAGCACGATGCGCTCGTTGAACTGGCGCATGCCCGTGTGGTTGGAGCCGCGCATCTGGCGCGGGCGGGGAGCATTCATGTCGGTGGTCAATGGAGGATGACGCCTTTGCAGAACATGGCGTTGCCGTAGGCGGTCGCCTCGCCGCTTTGCACGATGAGGCTGGCGCCCTTGATTTTCTCGTAGAAAGCGTAACGCTCCACCGCCTCCACCTCGTCGGCCTGCCGTCCCTCGACCACCACCAGGTCCACCACGGCCTGCTGCGCGGGTGTGCGGTGCCCAGGGGCACTGCCGCAGACCTGCATGTAAGCGGCAGGCTGCGTCACATCGGCCGCCAGCGGCAGCACCGACAGCACCGCGCGGCTGACGCGTGCCAGGTCAATGCCCGGAATGCGCACCACCGGGATGCGCCCTTGCGCAAGCCAGTCTGCGGTGAAATTGGCATCTACCACCGCCACCCACTCACCGTGCCCCATGGCGCACAGGAACTTGAGCAGATCGGGGGTGAGCAGCGGGTCGATCCCTTTCAGCATGCCACGCCCTCCTGGGCACCGGTTTCTGCGCGCAGGCTGGCCGGGTCAATGGCGCCGGTGATCAGGCCCACGATTTCTTCGGGGTTGGTCAGGTGTTTGGGACGGCTGCAGATGATGCGACCCTGACGGAACACCCAGATGCGGTCAACCAGATCGAACACCTGGCGCAGGTTGTGGCTGATGATGATCAGCGGCACGCCCCGCTGCTTGAGGCCCTTGATGATCTCTTCGACGCGTGCCGTTTCCTGCACCCCCAGCGCCGCCGTGGGCTCGTCCAGGATGATGAGTTTCTTGGCAAAGCCTGCCGCACGCGCGATGGCCACGCACTGGCGCTGGCCACCGGACATGCCTCGCAGGCTCTCGGACATGTCCTGGATTTTGACGCCCGTGGTCGCCAGCATTTGCGCCGACTGTTCGCGCATGGCCTTGTGGTTGAGGACCGAGAGCGGGCCCAGATTGAAACGCGTCAGTTCGCGCCCCAGAAAGATGTTGGCCGGCACGTCCAGGTCTTCGGCCAGCGCCAGCGTCTGGTAGACGGTTTCGATGCCCTGCTCGCGCGCGTCCAGCGGGGAGTCGAAATTCACTTTCTGGCCGTCGAGCAGGATGTCGCCGCCACTGGGCTGCTCCACCCCGGTGATCAGGCGCACGAAAGTGCTTTTGCCAGCGCCGTTGTCGCCCACGATGGCGGCGTGTTCACCAGGCTGGAGCGCGAACCGGGCATCGGTCAGCGCCCGCACGCCACCGTAGTGCTTGGTCAGGCCTTGCACGCTGAGCACGGGTGTTTGCATCTTGCTTCCTTCCATTGAGACGGGGCGAGCATCCTTGATTTCCTGCATTTTGCGAATTAGTAAAACTACTAGGTTTACTTAGTCGTCAAAGCCGTGTCCAATCCGCCCACAGCCCCAAAACGTGCCGGGCTGACCACCCCTCAAGGAGACTTTTTCATGTTCAGCAAACGCTCTTTCGGCCGCCTGGCCATCGCTGTCGCCGCCACCGCCCTGTTCGGCGCTGCCCAGGCTGCCGACGTCACCATTGCCTACATCACCAACGGCAACACCAACGAAGGCTGGACGCTGATCAACGGCGGCGCCAAGAAAGCAGGCAGCGCTGCAGGCGTCAAGTTCATCGAACTGGCGGCCGAAAAAGGCGAGTTGTCCAAGCAGTTGGCCATCGTGGAAGACATGATCACGCGCAAGGTGAATGCGATTGCCATCGCCCCGGTGGATTCCAAAGGCATTGCCCCGGCCATCAACAAGGCCCTCAAGGCTGGCATTGCCGTGGTGGCTGTGGACACCGGCATCACCGGCGCCAAGATCACCTCTTATGTGGCCACCGACAACATCAAGGCCGCCAACGTGCAGGGCAAGTGGGCCGCTGAACAAATCAAGGACGGCGACACCGTGATCTACGTGACCGGTGACCAGGGCCAGTCCACCGGCCAGGAACGCAAGAAAGGTTTTGTGGACGGCCTTAACGCGGTCCGCAAGAACGTCAAGATCGTTGAAGTGCCCACCACCTGGGACCAGACCATGGCCCAGAACGGCGTGGAAGCGGCCCTGCGCGCCAACCCCGGCGCCAAGGTCATCGCCTGCGCCTGGGACGGCGGTGCGCTGGGTGCCAAGGCCGCGCTGATGGCGGCGGGCAAGAAGCCTGGCGACGTCAAGATCGCCGGTTTCGACGGCTCGCCCGGCGGTCTGGACATGATGAAGCAAGGCTGGCAACAGGCCAACGCCGCGCAGATGCTGGCCAAGATCGGCCAGGTCGGTGTGGAAACCGCCATCGCCGCCGCACAGGGCAAGAAGGTGTCTGAGCGCATCGACACCGGCTCCTTCCTGGTGCTGCCCTCCAACGTCGACCAGTTCGCCAAGGACTCCGGCGTGGGCCAGTTCATGAAAGTCAAGTGATCGTTTCCTGAACCTTTGCCTGAGGCCGTCCGCCGACGCGGACGGCCTTTCCCGCTGATTTTTTCGCACAACACATCCCATGAAGTCCATCACCCGACAGGAGTGGTACGGCGCCCTGGTGGCGGTATTCGTACTCGGGGGGCTGCTGAGCCTGGCCTCGCCCTATTTCCTCACGACCGGCAACCTCTCCAACATCCTCGTGCAGGCTTCGGTCATTGCCCTGCTGGCGGGTGGACAGACCTTCGTGATCCTCACCGGTGGCGTTGATCTGGCCGTGGGCGCCCTGACGGCGCTGGCCGGAGCCGTCAGCGGTCACCTCATGGTCAAGGTCGGCATCGACCCTTACCTGGCCATGCTGGCGGCCCTGGGCATTGGTGCGCTGGTGGGCCTGTTCAACGGTTATCTGGTCGCGTTTGTCGGCATCCCGGCCTTCATCGTCACACTGGGCGGCCTCACCCTCTGGCGCGGTCTGGCCTTTGACCTGACGGGGGGCTTTGACAACGCCGGTCTGCCCGACCCCCTGCCCTTCCTGGGCTACGGGCAAATTCTGGGCGTCCCCATGCCCACGCTGATCACCGGCATCTTTTTCGTGGTGATGGCCTTTGTGCTGTCCTCGACCAAGCTCGGACGCTATGTGTACGCCATGGGCTCCAATGAAATGGGCGCCCGCCAGGTCGGCATCAACATCCGCTGGTACAAGCTGGGGGTGTACGTGGTGTCTGGCCTGTCGTGCGCGCTGGGCGCGGTGGTGCTGATGGCCCGCATGGACTCGTCAAGCGGCAAGATGGCCCAGATGTTCGAACTCGATGCGATTGCGGCCGTGATTCTGGGCGGCACCTCGCTGTTTGGTGGCCGCGGCAGCCTCTGGGGCAGCTTGCTGGGCGCCGTGCTGATCACCATGATCCGCAACGGCATGAACCTGATGGAAATTTCCCAGTTCAAGCAGATGATGGCCATCGGCGCTGTCGTGATCGTGGCGGTCTGGATCGACGTTGTCCGCCGCAAGCACCTGCTCAAGAAGTGATCGCATGAGTCAATCCATCCTGGTTCTGGGAGAGGCCCTCATGGACTGCCTGGCGCAGCCCGATGGCCGTCTGCTGCCCCTGCAGGGCGGCAGCCCCTACAACATGGCCCGCGCCGCCGGACTGCGCGGCGCCTCGGTCACTTACCTCAACCCCTTGTCCAACGACCGGTTTGGCCAGGGCCTGGGCGCACGTTTGCGCGAAGACGGCGTTCAGCTGTCTGGCACCGTGAGCCACAAACCCACTTCACTGGCCGTGGTGCAGGTGATCGATGGGCAACCGAGCTACGGCTTTTACCGCGAAGGCATTGCCGACCGGGACTACACGCCCGAGCAGATCATCGCCCTGCTCGCCTCGCGCGCCCCCGGCGTCCTGCACACCGGCTCACTGCTGCTGATTCCGCCAGAGCACCACAAAGTGGTCACCATCCTGAAAGCCGCACGCCAGCTCGGCTGGACGCTCAGCGTAGACATCAACCTGCGCCCCATGGTGGCCGACGATCTGCCCGCCTACGTGCGCGCCGTGCGAGAGATCATGGCCCTGGCCGACTGGCTCAAGGCCAGCGACGAAGACCTCGTCACCCTGGGTTACAGCGAGGTGCGCCTGGACCGCGCGGCCGATCTGGTCAGTGCGCTGCGCCAGGAAATGGGCGCCGGGGCGCTGACGCATGTCGCCTTGACCTTTGGCGGTGATGGCGCCCACCTGGACATTCAGGGCCGATCCGCCCACGCCGCTGTCCCCCGGATCACGGTGCAGGACACCGTGGGCGCGGGCGATACCTTCTGGGGCAATGCCGTGGCCGACTGGGCGCTGGAGCCGAGTCAACAAGCTCAACGCGTGGCGCAAACGCTGAAACTGGCCATGGCCGCCGCGGCCATCAACTGCACGCGTCAGGGTTGCCAGCCACCAAGCGCGGCTGAAACACTGGCGTTCAGTTGACCGCATCGCTTCGCGAGCAGGGGCTCGCTCCTACAGGAAGCGGCGATCTGTAGGAGGCCGCCCCTGCAGCCGAATGCATTCGCGAGCAGGGGCTCGCTCCTACAAGAAGAGGCAAGGTGTAGGAGGCCGCCCCTGCGGCCGAAAGCATTCACGAGCGGCGTGCCCGCCAGGCCCCGAAAATGGCAATCAAGCCGGGCACCAGAATCAGCGCCCAAATGATCTTGGACAGATGGGTCTGCACAAACGGCAAATTGCCAAACAGGTAGCCCACCAGCAGCAGGCCCACCACCCAGATCACGCCACCCACCACATTGAAGAGTGTGAATTTGCTGCGCGTCATCGCCGCCACGCCTGCCACAAACGGTACAAAGGTGCGAATGAAAGGCATAAAACGCGCCAGCACGATGGTGATGCCGCCGTGCTTTTCGTAAAAAGCATGGGCCTGCTCAAAGGCCTGGCGATTGAAGAAGCGGGAGTTTTCCCAACGGAACACCTTGGGGCCGAAGTAACGCCCGATGCTGTAGTTGGTCTGATCACCCGCAATCGCTGCCACCAGCAGCAAACCCATGGCCAGCGGCAGGCTCATCAGATCGGCGCCGCACAGCGCCCCCACGATGAACAGCAGCGAGTCGCCCGGCAAAAAGGGCATGACCACCAGCCCGGTCTCGACAAACACGATGAGGAACAGCAGCGCATAGACCCAGGCGCCGTGCTGGGCCACAAAAGCCTCCAGGTAGCGGTCCACGTGGAGGATGAAATCGATGAGCTGCAAGAGGATGTCCATGCGCCGATTATCCCCATCCCTACGCCCTAAAATGACCGGGTGACTGCGCCCAACACCCCCTCCCGCCGCCCCATCCGCGAACTCCCCGATGAACTGATCAGCCAGATCGCCGCTGGCGAGGTGGTCGAGCGTCCCGCGTCCGTGGTGCGCGAACTTGTGGATAACGCGCTGGACGCCGGATCGCAGAACATCACGCTGCGCTTGCTGGGGGGCGGCATCCGCCTAATTGCGGTGGAAGACGACGGCGGCGGCATCGCACCGGACGAGCTGGCCACTGCGCTCAAGCGCCACGCCACCAGCAAGATCGGCAACTTGGATGAACTCGAATCGGTGATGACCATGGGTTTCAGGGGCGAAGCGCTGGCCGCCATCAACTCGGTGTCCGAACTGACCCTGCTCTCGCGCATGGACGGCCAGCCCAATGCCTTCGCACTCGACGGCCGCACGGGTGAGGTGCGCCCGGCCCCGCGCGCCGTGGGCACCACGGTCGAGGTCAAGGAGTTGTTTTTCTCCACCCCGGCCCGCCGCAAATTCCTCAAGAGCGACAGCACCGAGCTGGCGCACTGCATCGAAGCCGTGCGCCGCCACGCCCTGGCCCGCCCGGACGTGAGCTTTGCCATCTGGCACGAAGGCAAGCTGGTCGAGCAGTGGCGCGTGCACCCGGGCGCTGCCGGTCTGGAACAGCGCCTGGCCGATGTGCTGGGCAACGAGTTTGTTGCGCAATCCATCCCCGTCGATTTCCAGATCGGCCCTATGCACATCATCGGCCGCGCGGGCACGCCCGACGCCGCCCGCTCGCGCCCGGACCACCAGTTTGCGTATGTGAATGGCCGTTTTGTGCGCGACAAGGTGGTCATGCACGGCGCGCGCAGCGCCTACGAAGACGTGCTGCACGGTCAGAAGCAACCGGCCTACGCGCTGTTCATCCAGATCGACCCGACGCTGGTGGACGTGAACGTGCACCCGACCAAGATCGAGGTGCGCTTTCGGGACAGCCGCCAGGTGCACCAGGCGGTGCGCCATGCGATCGAACAGGCGCTGGCCACGCCGCGCTCACAGGCGCTGGGCGAGGCGTCTGCCGACGAACTGCAGCTGCAAAACAGTCCGGCCCCCAAAGCCCTGCCCGAATCGGCCAGCTGGCAACAGGCCAGCATGGGTCTGAGCACGCGAGAAGACAGCGACTGGCGCCCGGCGCACCGCTTCGAGCGGCCGCGTGTGGACAGCGGTCAGGCCATGGCCGACCTCAAGGCGCTGTGGTCCCCGGCCTCCAGCGACAGCGAGCCTTCGCGAGCAGGGGCTCGCTCCTACAGCGATCAGAGCGAGACCGCGCACGACAGCCCCTATGCCGCCGAAGCCAGCCTCAAGTGGCAAGCGGGCCCAGGCGCTGCAGTGTGGGAGGCCGCCCCTGCAGCCGAATCTGCTGCGCCCTCCGCAGCACCAACCGCCCCTGCAAGGACGCACACAGATGCACACGAAGGCGAGCATTGGCCTTTGGGCCGCGCGATTGCCCAGCTGCACGGCGTCTACATCCTGGCCGAAAACGCCCAGGGCCTGGTGGTGGTCGACATGCACGCCGCTCACGAACGCATCGTCTACGAAAAACTCAAGCAACAACTTGGACCGGATGCCGGAGGCATCGCCAGCCAGCCCTTGCTGATCCCGGCCACCTTTGCCGCCACCCCCACCGAAGTGGCCACCGCCGAGAGCAGCGCCGAAGCGCTGTCGCAGCTCGGGCTTGAAATCTCGCCCCTGTCGGCCAAGACCCTGGCCGTGCGAGCCGTGCCGACCAGCCTGGCGCAAGGCGACGCGGTGGAACTGGCGCGCAGCGTGCTGGCCGAACTGGCGCAGCACGACGCCAGCACCGTGGTGCAGCGCGCGCAAAACGAGATCCTGGCCACCATGGCCTGCCATGGCGCGGTGCGGGCCAACCGCCAGCTCACGCTGACCGAAATGAACGCCCTGCTGCGCCAAATGGAAGAGACCGAGCGATCTGACCAGTGCAACCACGGCCGCCCCACCTGGCGGCAGATGACGATGCGCGATCTGGACGCCCTCTTCCTGCGGGGCCGCTGATGTCCCGCCCCCTTGTCGTGCTGCTCTTGGCCCTGCTGCTCGGTCTGCAGGCGGTGACCACCGACCTCTACCTGCCCGCCCTGCCCGCCATCCGCGAGGGTCTGAATGCCAGCATGGGCGAGATCCAGCTCACGCTGACGGCCCTGCTGCTGGCCTTTGGCATTTCGCAACTCGTGTGGGGACCGCTGTCTGACCGCTTCGGGCGACGCCCCATTTTGCTGATCGGCATGAGCGCCTATGTGTTGGCCTCGGTGGCCTGTGTGCTGGCCCCCGGCATCGGCTGGTTGATCGCTGCGCGCACGGTGCAGGGCATCGCGATGGGCGCCGCCGTCATGGCGGCACGCGCCATCGTGCGCGACCTCTATCCACCGCATGAAGGCGCGCAAATCATGTCGCAGGCCCTCTCGGGTCTGGGCGTGATTGCCTGCACCTGCGCCCCGGTGGGCGGTTTGCTCAGCGACTGGGTGGGCTGGCGCTACGCGTTGCTGGCGGTGACCCTGTTTGGCCTGCTCACGCTGGGGCTGCTGTTCTGGGGCTACCGCGAAACCCTGCCGCAACCTCGCCACGACGCCCTGCACTGGCGCTCGCTGTGGCGCTCCAACCTCGAAATCTTCCGCCACCCGGTGTTTCGCACCTGGTGCGCACTCTCTTCGGCCTCCTACCTGGGCCTGTTCACCTTTCTGGCCAGCTCGTCCTTTGTCTTCACCCGCCAGTTGGGCTACAGCAAGACCACCTACGGCCTGCTGATGTTCACCATGTCTTTGGCCTACATCGTGGGCACCTTCTGGGGCCGCTGGATGCTGCGGCGCACCAGCATGCACCGGACTGTGGGCATTGCAGGCGTGCTGACATTGAGCGGCGGCGTGCTGTTGACAGTGCTGGCCCATGTGGGCCTTGCGCAACCCTGGTACGGTGCATGGGCGGTCATGGGGCCGGTCTACCTCTTCATGTTCGGCCACGGCGTGCACCAGCCCTGCGGGCAAAGCGCAGCGGTGGCCCCCTTCCCGCTCAAGGCGGGCACAGCGTCGGCACTCAACGGCTTTTTGATGATGCTGGGCGCATTTTTCATGGGTGGCTGGCTGGGTCGCCACATGGACGTGCCGGTGTTGGCGCTCGCCCACGGCATGCTGCTGTGGAGCGCCACCATTGCGCTGGTGGCCTGGACTGCGGTGCAGCGCCACGGCCGCCCCGTTGAAGTGCGACTGGCATGAGGCGCGTAGATGCCATCGCCCTGGTCGGGCCGACCGCCAGCGGCAAGACAGCCGCGGCACTGGCGCTGGCCGAGTCGCTGCAGGCACAAGGGGCACAGGGGGCAGAAGGCGGCGCCGAAATCATCAGCATGGACTCAGCCCTGATCTACCGGGGCATGGACATTGGCACCGCCAAACCCACCCCTGCCGAGCTGGCCAGCGTGCCGCACCACCTGATCGACATTCTTGATCCGCTGCAAAGCTACAGCGCCGCCGAATTTGCCAAGGACGCCACGCGGCTGATCGGCGACATCCATGCGCGCGGCAAAACCCCGCTGCTGGTGGGCGGCACCATGCTGTACCTCAAGGCCCTGCTTGAAGGCCTGAACGACATGCCCGCAGCCGACCCCCAGGTGCGCGAGCAGATCCAGCAGCGCGCGCAAGCCCTGGGCTGGCCGGCCCTGCACGCCGAGCTGATGCAGGTCGACCCCGTCACCGCCGCGCGCCTGGCACCCGGCGACAGCCAGCGCATCGGCCGGGCGCTCGAAGTCTGGACATCCACCGGGCGGCCGTTGTCGAGCTTTCACCAAGCCCCCAAAGCCAGCGCGCCTGCGCTGAACATTCCGGTCATCAGCCTGGAGCCGACAAACCGGGCCTGGCTGCACGAACGCATTGCGCTGCGCTTTGAGCAGATGATGTCGCAAGGCTTTCTGGCCGAGGTGCAGGCCTTGCGTGCACGCGGCGACCTCTCGCCCGATCTGCCCTCCATGCGCTGCGTGGGTTACCGCCAGGCCTGGCAAGGGTTTGAGGAGGGCTGGCGCGAAGCCGAGATCCGCGAGCGCGGCATCTTTGCCACGCGCCAGCTGGCCAAGCGGCAAATCACCTGGCTGCGCAGCATGCCCCACCGTGTGGTGGTGGCGGCAGACGCTGCGGATGCCACGGCGCAGGTCATTCAGGCCGCGAACGCCTGGCGGCCTTGAGCTGCGAGTGCTGCGCCTTGCCCGTCAGGCGCCGCTGCACCGAAGCCCGGGTCGGCCGCGTGGCCTTGCGGGTCTTGGGTGCACGCTCGTAGCGCGCCAGCAGCTCATACAAGCGCGCCCAGGCGTCCTGTCGGTTCGCTTCCTGTGTGCGGTAACGCTGAGCCTTGAGGATGAGCACGCCATCGGCGGTGAGCTGGTTGCCGGGCGCTTGCAGCCAGCGTTGCCGGATGGCTTCGGGCAAGCTGGAACGGGCCACATCAAAGCGCAGTTGGATGGCGCTGGAGACCTTGTTGACGTTCTGCCCACCCGGGCCCTGTGCGCGAATGGCGGTCAGCTCGACTTCGGATTCGGGGATGTGCGGGCGGTGCATGCGTGCATTCGCGAGCGGGGGCTCGCTCCTACAGGGGCTTGGGTTACTGAAGCGGTTCCTTCAGGCCTGCGGGCACCGGCAAAGGCAGGATGTCGATGCCCTCATCGAGCAGGGCTTCGGTTTCTTCGCGGCTGGCCTGGCCGCGGATGTTGCGGTTTTCCGTCTCGCCGTAATGGATCTTGCGGGCTTCTTCGGCGAACTTGCCGCCCACATCCTCGGTGTTGGCCATGACGTGGCGCACCATCTTCATCCAGGCGGCCTGCAGGTGTTGCGGGGTCATCTGCGCCACGTCCTGAACCGCTGCGGGCTCGGCAGGCACGGGGGCGGCAGCGGGCGCATCGTGGCCCAGGTTCAGGCGCGGCGCCGAAGGCATCTTGGTGACCTCGGCATCGTTGCAGACCGGGCAGCTGACCAGCCCACGCTCGCGCTGCGACGCGTAATCGTCGTGCGAAGCAAACCAGCCTTCAAAGGCGTGGCCGTGGCTGCACTGGAGGTTGAGGACTTTCATGCTGGCGATATCGGGTCGAGCGCCTGCCAGTTCAAGGGCCAGGCGCCCGAGAGCACATTCTGCACCCAGACCATGCAGCTCAAGGTCTTGGCATCGGTCACTTGGCCGTCGCGGCACCAGGCCAGCAATTCTTCTGGTGTGGCCGTGAAAACATCGAGAAACTCGCCATCGTCGAGCTGCCGCTCGCCCAAGGTCAACCCCCGGGCGAAATAGATATGAATGACCTCGGTGGAATAGGCAATGGCCAGATGCATCTGCCCTGCCCTGGCCCATTCACGCGCCTGGTAGCCGGTTTCTTCGAGCAGTTCACGTCGGCCGCAGACCAGCGGGTCCTCGCCCGCGTCGAGCTTGCCCGCGGGCAACTCGACCATGACCTGCCCCACCGGGTAACGGTACTGGCGCTCCAGCACGATGCGGGCCTGGCCATCGGGGCCGTCCAGCAAGGGAACGACCACCACAGCGCCTGGATGCCTGACGTATTCGCGCGTGGCCTCGCCTCCATCGGGCAGGCGCACGGTGTCGCGAAACGCATGCAGGAAGCGCCCTTTGAACAGCTCCTGTTGGGCGATGCGTTGTTCGATCAGGTGTTCATCCGACATGGCCAGCCTTGGGGGCGCAGCGACTGCCCAGCGGGTCAGCCGCGGCGCTGCACGAGGTAACGGAACACGAAGCCGGGGAACGCCAGGGTGATGAACATGGCCCCGGTCACGGCGTAGAACTCCCAGCCCTGAGGCGCAATCTGACCTGCGCTGTGTTCAAGCGCCAGGCCAATGCCGCCCACCACGAAATACAACAGCACCAATTCAAGCAGGCGCCAGGCCAGCGACTTGGGCTGGCGCAGTGGGCCAAGTACCAGCAGGCGCTGGTTCAGGAAAGGCAGATTGGCGGCCAGCAAGGCCAGCAGGATGAGGACGCCAATCTGCAGGGTTTGCGACATGGGCTTACAGGGCCAGCATGCTCTTGACGGCCTGCGCGCACAGGGCCATCAGGGCGCCCGGCACGATGCCCAGCACCAGCACCAGCAGGCCATTGAGCGACAGCACCACGCGCACATCGGACGGGGCCGACACGGTGGTGGCGGTGACCGGCTCGTCAAAGTACATGACCTTGACGACACGCAGGTAGTAGAAGGCGCCGATCAGCGACATGATCACGGCGTAGATGGCCAGACCGATGTAGAAGCCCTGGCCCGAAGCGATCAGCGACTGCAGCACAGCCAGCTTGGCGTAGAAGCCCACCATGGGCGGGATACCGGCCAGCGAGAACAGGCAGATCGACATGACACCGGCGTACAGCGGGCTGCGCTGGTTCAGACCCGCCAGATCGGCGATCTCTTCGCTCTCGAATCCCTGACGGGCCAGCAGCATGATGATGCCGAAGCTCGCCAGCGTGGTCAGTACATAGCCGATGATGTAGAACATGGCCGAGCTGTAGGCGTTGGCTGCCAGCGTGGTCTGGCCATTGACGACACCGGCCACAAAACCCAGCAGCACAAAACCCATCTGCGCAATCGTCGAGAAGGCCAGCATGCGCTTGAGGTTGGTCTGGGCAATGGCGGCCAGGTTACCGATCAGCAGCGAAGCGATCGCCAGGAAAGACAGCATCTGCTGCCAGTCCACGGCCAGCGGCATCATGCCTTCGACCAGCAGACGCACCATGATGGCGAACGCGGCCAGCTTGGGGGCACCGCCGATGAGCAGCGTGGCGGCAGTAGGCGCACCCTGGTAGACGTCGGGAATCCACATGTGGAAGGGCACGGCACCGATCTTGAACGCCAGGCCAGCCACCACAAACACCAGACCGAAGACCAGCACCTGGTGCTTGACCTGACCGGAGGCAATGGCCTTGAGCACTTCGTCCAGTTGCAGGCTACCGGTGGCGCCATAGAGCATGGACATGCCGTACAGCAGGAAACCCGAGGCCATGGCGCCCAGCACAAAGTACTTCATGGCCGCCTCTGTGGCCTGGGCGTGGTCGCGGCGCAGCGCCACCAGTGCGTAGCTCGACAGCGTCAGCAGTTCCAGACCGAGGTAGATCACCAGGAAGTTCTGGCCGGAGATCATGAAGCTCATGCCCAGCAAGGCCATCAGGCTCAGGCTGAACAGCTCGCCGCCGCGCAGCATGTCGCGGTCAGCGGCATAGGGGCGTGCATACACCAGCGTGACCAGCACGGCAATGGCGGCAAAGCACTTGAGCCAGTGGCCCAGCGGGTCGCTGACCACCAGACCACCCCAGCCATAGAGGGTCTGGTCGGCCAGGGCATAAGAGGCGTTGAGCCAGGCCACGCCACCGAGCGTGAGCAGGCTGAGCACATAGGTCGCGGTGCGGTGGGGCGAGGTGACCGTGAGGTCGACCAGCGCGATCACGCAGGCCATGACCAGCAACACGATTTCAGGATAGATCGTCATCCAGCTGGTGGGGTCCATCATGTCGTTACTTTCTGTTCTTCAATGTGTTACTGGGGCAGCTTGGACAGGGCCACGTGCTTGAGCAGTTCGGCCACCGAAACGTCCATCACATCGGTGAAGGGTTTCGGATCCAGGCCCATCCACAGCACCGCCACGGCCAGCAGGGCCAGCATCAGGAATTCACGGCTGTTGATGTCGGTGAGTTCGCGCACATGGTCGTTGCCCACCGGGCCCAGGTACACGCGCTTGAACATCCACAGGGTGTAGGCCGCGCCAAAAATCAGGGCGGTCGCCGCCAGCGCGCCGATCCAGAAGTTGTACTTCACGGCGCCCAAAATCACCATCCACTCGCCCACGAAACCGGCTGTGCCCGGCAGGCCGCAGTTGGCCATGGCAAACAGCAAGGCAAAGGCGGCAAACTTGGGCATGGTGTTGACCACACCGCCGTAGCTGGCGATTTCACGCGAATGCACGCGGTCGTACAGCACGCCGATCGACAGGAACATGGCGCCCGACACGAAACCGTGCGCGATCATCTGCACCAGACCGCCGGAGACGCCCAGCGGGTTGAAGATGAAAAAGCCCAGCGTCACAAAGCCCATGTGGGCCACCGACGAATAAGCCACCAGCTTCTTCATGTCCTGCTGGACCATGGCGACCAGACCCACATAGATCACTGCCACCAGGGACAGCACGATCATCAGGGTGCCCCACTCGCGTGCAGCGTCGGGGGCAATCGGCATGGAAAAACGCAGGAAGCCGTAGGCACCCAGCTTGAGCATGATCGCAGCCAGCACGGCAGAACCACCGGTGGGGGCTTCCACGTGCACGTCGGGCAACCAGGTGTGGACCGGCCACATCGGCACCTTCACGGCAAAAGCGGCAAAGAACGCGAAGAACAGCAGGGTCTGCACATGGCCGGACAGCGGCAGCTTGTGCCAGGTCAGGATGTCAAAGCTGCCATTGGATGCCGTGTACAGGTAGACCAGGGCGATCAGCGTGAGCAGCGAGCCCATCAGCGTGTACAGGAAGAACTTGAACGCCGCGTAGATCTTGTTCGGACCGCCCCAGATGCCGATGATCAGGTACATCGGGATCAGTGTGGCTTCGAAGAAGACGTAGAACAGGATGCCGTCCAGCGCGCAGAACACACCGATCATCAGACCCGAGAGGATCAGGAAAGCAGCCATGTACTGGTTGACTTTGCGCTCGATGACTTCCCAGCCCGCGATCACCACGATCACGTTGATGAAAGCGGTCAGCAGCACAAACCAGAAGGAGATGCCGTCCACGCCCAGGTGGTAGTTCACGTTGAAGCGCTCGATCCACGAGAACTTCTCGACGAACTGCATCGCCGCAGTGCTGTTGTCAAAGCCCTGCAGCAGCGGCAGGGTGACGAGGAAACTGACCAGGGCACCGATCAGGGCCAGCCAGCGCACAGCGCGGGCCTGCTCGTCACGGCCGAGGGCCAGCAAGATGACGCCGAAGGCAATCGGCGTCCAGATGGCAAGGCTCAACAATCCCATTTTTGTTCTTTCCTCTTGTTATTTGGCCATCCAGACGAAATACGTCATCAGTCCCAGAATGCCCAGGATCATGACCAGCGCATAGTGGTACAGGTAGCCGGACTGGAACCAGCGCACCACGCTGGACACCCAGCCGACGACTTTCCACGAACCGTTGACCACCAGGCCATCGATCAGGGCGCGGTCACCACCTTTCCACAGACCGGTGCCGAGCAGACGCGCGCCACGGGCCAGGATGTTCTCGTTGATCCAGTCCATGAAGTACTTGTTCTCCAGGATGACGATCAGCGGGCGCAGGACCTTGGCAAAGAAAGCCGGGACTGCGGGGTTGATCAGGTACATGTACCAGGCCACCACCACACCACCGAGCGCCAGCCAGAACGGCAGAGTGCTCACGGCATGCTGGGCCATGGCGACCGGGCCGTGGAAGGCATCGGCCAGCTCATGCATCACATGGTGCTTGTCGGCGTTGACGAAGATGGCGTCCTTGAAGAACTCGCCGAACAGCATGGGTTCGATCGTCATGTAGCCGATCACGACCGACGGGATGGCCAGCAGCAGCAGCGGCACCGTCACCACCCAGGGAGATTCGTGCGGCTCATGGTGGTCATCGTGGCCATGGCCATGGTCGTCATGGTGTGCGTCCGGATTCTGGTCGTAACGCTCCTTGCCATGGAAGACCAGGAAGTACATGCGGAACGAGTAGAAGGCGGTCACGAACACACCGGCCAGCACGGCAAAGTTGGCAAAACCGGCAGCGGGCAGCGCGCTCTCGTGCACCGCTTCGATGATGCTGTCCTTGGAGTAGAAACCCGAGAAGAACGGTGTGCCGATCAGGGCCAGTGAACCCAGCAGGGACGTGATCCAGGTGATGGGCATGTACTTGCGCACGCCACCCATCCAGCGGATGTCCTGGTTGTGGTGCATGCCCATGATGACGGAACCGGCACCGAGGAACAGCAAGGCCTTGAAGAAGGCGTGCGTCATCAGGTGGAACACGGCCACCGAGTAGGCCGAAGCGCCCAGCGCCACTGTCATGTAGCCCAGCTGCGACAGGGTGGAATAGGCCACCACGCGCTTGATGTCGTTCTGGATGATGCCCAGGAAGCCCATGAACAAGGCCGTGATGGAACCGATCACCATGATGAAGTTCAGTGCCGTGTCGGACAGCTCGAACAGGGGCGACATGCGCGAGACCATGAAAATACCGGCCGTCACCATGGTGGCGGCGTGGATCAGCGCGGAAATCGGCGTCGGGCCTTCCATGGAGTCAGGCAGCCACACGTGCAGCGGGAACTGGGCCGACTTGCCCATGGCACCAATGAACAGGCAGATGCAGACCACGGTGATCAGCTGCCAGTCCATGCCGGGGAAGGCGATGGCGCCCAGCTCGTCGGCCTTCGCGAAGATTTCGGTGTAGTTGAGCGTGCCCGCGTAGGCGGCGATCAGGCCAATGCCCAGGATGAAGCCGAAGTCACCCACACGGTTGACCAGAAAAGCCTTCATGTTGGCAAAGATGGCGGTCGGCTTGTTGAACCAGAAGCCGATCAGCAGGTAGGACACCAGGCCCACGGCTTCCCAGCCGAAGAACAGCTGCAGCAGGTTGTTGCTCATCACGAGCATCAGCATGGAGAAGGTGAACAGGGAGATGTAGGCGAAGAAGCGGTTGTAGCCTTCGTCTTCTTCCATGTAACCGATGGTGTAGAGGTGCACCATCAGGGACACAAAGGTCACCACGCACATCATCATGGCAGTCAGGCCGTCGACCATGAAGCCGACTTCCATCTTCAGGCCACCCACCACCATCCAGGTGTAGAGGGTTTCGTTGAAGCGGGCGCCGTCGATCACGCTCTTGAGCGTCATGGCAGAGATGATGAAAGCGACCAGCACGCCCAGAATGGTCAGGGTGTGCGAGAGCTTGCGGCCGATCCAGTTGCCACCAAACTTGGTACCAAAGACACCGGCCAGCGCGGAGCCGACCAGGGGTGCCAGCGGCACAGCCAGCAGCGTGCTTGCGTTGAGGGTCTGACTCATATTTTTATTAACCCTTGAGCGTGTTGAGGTCTTGGACGTCGATGCTGTTCTTGTTGCGGAACAGCAGCACCAGGATGGCCAGACCGATGGCCGATTCGGCCGCCGCCACCGTCAGGATGAAGAACACGAACACCTGTCCGTGCATGTCACCCAGGTAGCGGGAGAAGGCCACAAAGTTGATGTTGACCGCCAGCAGCATCAGTTCGATGGCCATCAGCAGCACGATCAGGTTCTTGCGGTTGAGGAAGATGCCGACCACGGCCAGCGCGAACAGCATCGCGCCAATCGAGAGGTAGTGTCCGAGGGTGATGCTCATGCTTTTTTCTCCTCAGCGGGGGCTTCCACGACGGGGGCGGGTTGGGTCACGGCCACCTGGACCATTGCCACACGGTCACGCGCCTTCACACGCACCTGGATGGACGGATCGATGGCCTTGCTGTCCTTGCGCTGGCGCAGGGTCAGGGCAATGGCGGCCACCATGGCCACCAGCAGGATGGCCGCAGCAATCTGGATCGGCATCAGGTAGTCGGTGTAGAGAAGCACGCCCAACGCCTTGGCGTTGTTGGCCTGAACCGCAGCGTCCACAACAGCGGGCGTGGCCAGACGGAAGCCGCTCATCAGCACCGCCGCCATTTCGAAGGCCACGACGGCACCCAATGTGGCGGCCAGCGGGAAGTTTTTCCAGAAGCCGGCACGCAGCGTGTCCATGTTGATGTCCAACATCATCACGACAAACAGGAACAGCACCATGACGGCCCCCAGGTACACCAGCACCAGGGTGATGGCCAGGAATTCGGCGTTCAGCATGAACCACAGGCCGCTGGCCTGCGAGAAAGCCAGCATGAGGAACAGCACAGCGTGCACGGGGTTGCGTGCGGTCACGACCCGGAAGGCCGAAAACAGCAGCACCGCCGCAAAGAGGTAGAAGAAACCGGTTTGGATGTCCATGGGGATCTTTCAGTGGGCTCGTCTCAGCCGGTGATCAGCGGTACGGAGCGTCCGCCGCCTTGTTGGCAGCGATCTCTTTTTCGTAGCGGTCGCCCACGGCCAGCAGCATGTCCTTGGTGAAGTACAGGTCACCGCGCTTTTCGCCGTGGTATTCGAGGATATGCGTCTCGACGATGGAGTCGACCGGGCAGCTTTCTTCGCAGAAGCCACAGAAGATGCACTTGGTCAGGTCGATGTCATAGCGCGTGGTGCGGCGGGTGCCGTCAGCGCGCTCACCGGCTTCGATGGTGATGGCCATCGCCGGGCACACGGCTTCGCACAGCTTGCAGGCGATGCAGCGTTCTTCGCCGTTGTCGTAGCGGCGCAGGGCATGCAGGCCTCGGAAACGCGGCGACAGCGGTGTTTTTTCTTCGGGGTATTCGAGCGTGACCTTGCGGGCCAGCGCGTAACGGCCGGTCAGGGCCATGCCCTTGAACAGCTCCACGAGCATGAAGCTCTTGAAGAAGTCCTTGATCGAGAAAGTGGATGCAGTCATGTTGGAGCCGCTCATTTCCAGATGTTCCAGGGTGAGAACAGCCAGGCCCCCACCACCAGCAGCCACACCAGGGTGACCGGAATGAAAATCTTCCAGCCCAGACGCATGATCTGGTCATAACGGAAGCGCGGGAAGGTGGCGCGAATCCAGATGAACATGGAGACGACCACGAAAGTCTTGATGCCCAGCCAGATCCAGCCCGGGATGAAGGACAGGGCCGCCACCGGCGAGTCCCAGCCACCCAGGAACATGATCACGGCCAGGATGGACACCAGCCACATGCTGGCGTATTCGGCCAGGAAGAAGATGGCAAAGCCCATGCCCGAATACTCGACCATGTGACCGGCCACGATTTCGGCTTCGCCCTCGACCACGTCAAAGGGATGGCGGTTGGTTTCAGCCACGCCGGAGATCAGGTAGACCATGAACATGGGCAGCAGCGGCAGCCAGTTCCAGGACAGGAAGTTCAGGCCCATGTCGGCAAATTGACCCTTTTGCTGGACCTGCACGATCTCGGTCAGGTTCATGCCGCCGGAGACCATGACGACCACCAGGAAACAGAAGCCCATGGCGATTTCATAGCTCACCATCTGGGCCGAGGCACGCAGCGCGCCCAGGAAGGCGTACTTGGAGTTCGAGGCCCAGCCGGCGATGATGACGCCGTAGACTTCGATCGACGTGATGGCCATCACCAGCAGCAGGCCGGTGTTGAGGTTGGTCAGTGCGACTTCGGGCCCGAAAGGAATCGCCACCCACGCAGCCAGAGCCGGCATGATCGCCATGATCGGGCCCAGACGGAACAGGCCCATGCTGGCCGCGCTGGGGTTGATCAGTTCCTTGGTCAGCAGCTTGAGCGCGTCAGCGATCGGCTGCAGCAGACCAAACGGACCCACACGGTTGGGGCCCATGCGCACCTGCATGAAGCCCAGCAGCTTGCGCTCCCAGAGCGTGAGGTAAGCCACCGCGCCCATCAGGGGCGCCAGCACAGCCACGATCTTGAGCAGGATCCAGAGGACAGGCCACGCCATCGTGGTCCACCAGGCATCGGCCAGAAGGTTCAGGCCACCGTTGTACAGCGCGTCGATCATGGGGCCTCCTTGGTCAGGCGTGCATCGGCCGTCTGCTGTAGAGACGGGGCACGGCGCACGATGCCGTCGAGTTGGTAGATGGCAGCCACAGCAGGCTCGCTCACGGCGCCACCCAGGCGCACATCGGCGCGAATGGCGTTGGACAGTTGCAGGGGCTGTGCGCTCACTTTGGCCAGCACGTCCTGCGAGGTCTCGAAGTTGAAACCCGGGACATCCAGCAGATTGCCCAGCACGCGCAGCACTTTCCAGGCCGGGCGGGCTTCACCGCGTGGCTTGACCACGGCGTGGAAGCTTTGCAGGCGGCCTTCAGCGTTGACAAAGCTGCCCGAAGTCTCGGTGAAGGGCGCGATCGGCAGGAGCACGTCGCTGAAAGCCATGTTGGCCTTGAACGGGCTGAGCGTCACGACCATGTCGGCCTTGTCCAGCGCCGCCACGGCGGCAGCGCCAGCAGCGGTGTCGAACTCGGGCTCGGTGTTGAGCAGCAGAACAGCCTTGAGGCTGCCGTCCAGCATCTGTGCAACATTCTTGCCACCGGTCTGCGGTTGGGCCTTGGCCCACTGCGTGCCGACGGTGTTGGCCGCTTCAGTCAGGTAACCGACGCTGGCGCCGGTCTGCTCGCCGATCCAGTTCGCCAGGGCCAGCAGGCTCGACGCGTTGGCATGGTGTGCGGCACCGTTGCCCAGCAGCACGGCCTTTCGCTCGCCGCCCAGCAAGGACTTGGCAATGGCTTGTGCCTGCGCCGTGGCATTGCCAGCAGCAGGCGCCGCAACGCCCTTCTCTGCCGCAATCGCAGCCGCCACATCGGCCAGGGCCTGGGCCCAGCCGGAAGCGTCGGTCACCACGTTGTTGGCCACCGGCAGTGCCCAGGCCTGGGCCTTTTGCGCTGCCGAAGCGATGGCGCTGACTTGCGCACCGTGACGAGCCGCCTGGCGGATGCGCTGTGCGAACAGCGGATGGTCCTTGCGCAGGTTGGAGCCCACGACCAGCACGCGCTGCAGTGTGCTCAGCGATGCAATCGAAGTGCCCAACCACTGGACGCCCTCGCCTGCCACGAACTCGGCGCGACGCAGGCGGGCATCCACGTTGTCGGAACCCAGGGCGCGCAGCAGGCTGCCAGCCAGGTAGGCCTCTTCCACCGTGCTGTGCGGGCTCACCAGCGCGCCAATGCTGGCGGCGCCGTGGTCTCGCTGGATGTTTTTCAGGCCATTGGCCACGTATTCGAGCGCGGTCTGCCAGTCGACTTCTTTCCATTGGCCACCCTGCTTGATCATGGGCTGGGTCAGACGCTCTTCACCGCTCAAGGCTTCGTAGGAGAAGCGGTCGCGATCAGCAATCCAGCACTCGTTGACCTCTTCGTTTTCGAGAGGCACCACGCGCATGACCTGGTTGTTTTTGACCTGCACGATCAGGTTGGCACCCGACGAATCGTGGGCCGCGACCGACTTGCGGCGCGAGAGTTCCCAGGTGCGTGCGGTGTAGCGGAACGGCTTGCTGGTAAGCGCGCCGACCGGGCAGATGTCGATCATGTTGCCCGACAGCTCGGAGTCCACCGTCGCGCCCAGGAAGGTCTCGATCTCGGAGTGTTCGCCGCGATTGGACATGCCCAGCTCCATCTGGCCAGCGATTTCCTGACCGAAACGGACGCAACGCGTGCACTGGATGCAGCGGCTCATCTCTTCCATGGAGATCAGCGGACCGACTTCCTTGTGGAAGACGACGCGCTTTTCTTCTTCGTAGCGCGACTTCGTGCCGCCGTAGCCCACCGCCAGATCCTGCAGCTGGCATTCACCGCCTTGGTCGCAAATGGGGCAGTCCAGCGGGTGGTTGATCAGCAGGAATTCCATCACCGACTTCTGGGCCGAGACGGCCTTGTCGGAGCGGGTGCGCACGATCATGCCCTGCGTCACGGGTGTGGCGCAGGCAGGCATGGGTTTCGGGGCTTTTTCCACGTCCACCAGGCACATGCGGCAGTTGGCGGCAATGGAAAGTTTCTTGTGATAGCAGAAGTGCGGAATGTAGTTACCGGCTTTCTCGGCCGCATGCATCACCATGCTGCCTTCAGCCACTTCCACCTTCTTGCCGTCGAGTTCGATTTCAACCATGGGTTTCACCGTTTACGCATAAGCACCGACCACACA
>JACCDV010537148.1_pt1 | contig 48840 bp, 60 predicted proteins | sample 7446131 | NCBI WGS metagenome assembly JACCDV01 (sample SAMN15323448, study PRJNA562643) | freshwater metagenome | isolation source: river surface water | place: USA:Blue River Watershed | collected 2017-08-17
GATGTTATTAAAAAACTTTACGAAGATGGGTATGATATAAAAACTATACCACTTACTAAATATAATGTATCAAACATAATTTCATCGAATTATTACTCGATAATAAATGAATTACATTTAACTAAAATTCCCAAGCGCATAAAATTTCATCACAGGGAAAAAGTAGATACGAAATTATACATGGCTTTGGTAAATAATAATCATGATATCGATAATTTGATATGTCGTTATGGTGTCATAGATACATTGAAAATAAAAATAGACAATTTGGATGATATAATGAAAATAATAACGCATCCAATAAATTTATGTACTTCTAAAGCAAGAAATCAAGCGAATAATCTTATTGTAAAGATGCAAACATTTTTGGAACAGTTCAAAGTTTGAATATATTTTTTTTTTGATGTATCCTAAAGTAATTGAGAATCTAATATATGAATACTTACTACCTGATTTTGCTGATGCTTATGAATGTGGAAAACTAGGTCTCACATTCCTGAAAATTCGCGACATTAAGTCATTCAATGAAGGTTTAATAGATGGTGGTTATACACCAAAAATATATAAATATTATGTCAAATATGTTATTAAAAACGATGATGTAAAATTATATTCGTCTCTAATAAATCCTCCTATGCATATAGTACGTCGTTTTATAGCATTATATGATAGCATTAATATATTACAATTCATATATCAAGACGGTGATACTGTTGAATTATATAACGAGGGAATTGAAGGCAATAACTATTTAGCTTCAGCTACTAAATGTTATAAATTTCTTTTGGATAAAAATCCTAATCATGAACTGGAACTTAGTTTTTTAATAAGCATATGTAGGAATGCCAATTTGGAGTTATTTAATTTGTATATTTTTCATATGCAGAATTTAAGTCTTAGAATCGCACAAACTGCATTATACAATTCATATAATTCGGGTAATGTTGAGTTCGCTAAATACGCGGAAACAGTATTATTTGATACTAGATTATCATTAGATTCCAGAAGAGGAATTTTTCATAAAGAAATGTGCGAACATTTATTAACGAAATATAACAAAAACGTAGTTATAAAATTTTATTCCAATAATATTAGAGTTCACCATATACTTTATAAAAAGTATAACGATATTAATGCATGGAAAAACAGTGTGCATTACACTATTGATGCTTATTGTATAAGTACATTATTCGATAAGGCAGAATACGATATAATAGACGATATAATTCCATTTATTAATATTAATTATTGCGATGTGATGTCAACAAATAAATATGAATATTTGGAAGTATTACGACATAAAAATTATCCAGAAAAATGGAAACATGTAGAAGTTAATAACCTTGAAATATCTGCTGGTGTATTTCCATATATAACTAAACATCAAATTATTAACGATTTGATTTACATAAAAAATCGGAATAATTTATTTACGCAAAAACATCGCAACTTGGCAAAAAAAATGATAAAACGTATAAAATTATTAAAACGAGTTGACAACGCAACCATTATATTGTAATATGGATGAATGTTCCGGAATAAAATTATTATAACTATCTGGAACGGTACTGTTTCTTTCCGGATATGCATTTTTTGGAGTAGCGACTACTTTCTCCCCGCCCTCAAATTGAGCAGAAAAGTTTTCCTTACTTAATAATGTCGCTTCTTGTAAATTATATGACCCATAAATATCAATAGTAGGTAAATACTTTAAATACTTCTCGTCTTCATTTTTTTTGTACTCTTCTATTGCCCAGAATAATATTGATTGTGCCATTTTATAAAAATATTTCATTTCATCGATATTGTATAAAACTCCCATTGTTAATAAATAACACATAACATCCTGTAAATTAGCAACATGGTAAGATGATACGTTATATGCGCCGATAAGATTACCATAGTTATCTATCAATTCAAAAATACCGGGTATATCAATAGACGATAACTTTTTTTCCTTCGTTTCTATACCATGTAATGATGCATCACTTCTCATTAAGTCTGAAAAACTACTGTTATGTTCTATTGTTGTTTTCTTTTCTTCGCCTCCTATAACTACTCGTCTTGGTATCTTATCAAGTATTGCGTTATAATACACTTTACTTCCGCTAATCTTATTTAATAGTACTTTAATATTATCTGTACGAATACTAAACACTGTATTTAACGGCATATCTAAGCTTATAGCACGTTTGCTTTCGGTAAAACTCGTTCTCCATCCATTTTCTATAACCATACCGTCGTTTGAAGCGGATTTTGCCCAATAAAGTAATGCTGGTACACCAGTCATACAGTCTATTGCAGATTTTGGTACTACATATCGCGTTGTTTTAAATTCCATTTCATTTATGTTCAACGGGTAGTTTTCGTTTAATAAATCATATCTTTTAATATCTTTATCCCATCTTCCAAAAACAGTTTCCATCGGAGGTCCTTCAAAAGGTAATGACAAAGCACGATGTTGATCTATCATTTGCCAATGCGGATGAACAAATTTAAATCCATTGAATGAATCTACTGGTATATTTTCTATTATATTCTGCGGAACATATGTAATATCGGCGAATTCTTGAAAGTTCAAACGTACTTTCATAGTAGACGCGTGTAATGCGGATATAATACTAACTCCGTCTTGATCGACAGCTATTTGTTCACCAAGACGATACGCATCTATATGAAATTCCGAAGATATAAAATCATAGTCAGGAAATTTATTATCTGGATATAATTTTTTCCCTATTTTTCTCAATGCAAGGTCTATTGCCATACCTCCGACTAGTATTTTATTATTATGTCTTATGTAGTCCCTTACTTTATTGATAGCAATATTCATAATATCTTTTTGTTCATTGTTTTCGAATACTAATGTTTCGTAATAATCTTTATCCATAGAAAGGTATATAAGTGCGTTGATTATTTTTTAAAGTAAGTTGTATTTATAAGTATAGATGTCTAATTCAGTAGAGTGGACTAACAAATCGCAAAATTATGATTATTCAACGGATACACGGGCTATCGCTTGGAGATTTCGGAAAGAAATTGAACCGAAGATAGAATCATTTTTAGATGATGTAAAACAAAAAACGATGGTTATTGGTTCTTATAATCTAACAAATGAGCCTTGGCGTATGAATGTAATATTAGAATGGCGCAAATTTGGTATTAAAGTATGTGAGAAAGTTGTTAACGATTTGACAGAAATTACTCTTAAAAAACAAAATATATCAAGAACACATGTAAATTAACTATTTGAATTCATTATAGAGTGTACTTTTTTTTTGCTATGTTTTAAATTAAGGTATATATACGGATATAATGGAGGTTGTGTGTGATAATCGTGAAAGAAAGATAATTCCTCTGTTGGAACTTGCTGCAACAAAATACAAAATAACCGTAAACCTTAAACAAATGACTGTTGGTGATTACGCTATTTGTTATAATGGAAAAATTTTAATTATAATTGAAAGAAAAACTTGGAAGGATTTAGCTGCGAGTATGAGAGATGGTAGGAAAGACAATATACAAAAATTATTTGATTTGCGTGAAGAAACAAAATGTTCTGTTGCTTATCTAATCGAAGGTACCCCATGCCCTGCATTTGATAAATCATATGGTAGAATACCTCTTAAGAATCTACGTGCTCATCTTGATCATATTGCCTTTCGTGATAACGTTCATATTCTTTATTCAAAATCTGATGAATACACAGCAGAAAGATTATGCGAATTAGCCGTAAATTGTTTTACTAATGAAAATTTAATACAAAGAGTTGTTGGAGGCGAAGAAAAAACATTAACAAAAAAGAGAGAATCTGTAAATAATGTCAACGTATCAGTTTTATTAGCACTTCCGTCTATTGGTCCTGTATTAGCCGCATTATTAGACTCTAACGAAGTTAATTTATATAAGTTATACAATGGTATATTTACTGAAGACAATATAGCGGAATTAAAATATCCTACCGGAGCTACTGTAGGTTTAAAGAACGCGAAAAATATCACTAAAGGTATTAAAAAACTAAACGGAACGTCAGTAGATGCTATTCGAATTCAGAGAAAAGTTTTGGATGTAGTGCCTGGAATTGGTAAAACCAAGATAGATGCAATAATGGAACGAACAAACGTAGGTAATATTTTAGAAGGTAAAGATTTTAGCGATATACCATGCGGTAAAGGTACTCTGGGTATTAAAAATATGTCCGCAATAAAAAACGCATTTGGTATTGCTACTCCAGTAGTTACAAACGAATCAGAAATGTTTGACATTGCAATGGAAATGGCTCAATTTATCGGTGAGTAAAATATTCTGTAATATATAATGCCTGTTGATATAAATAGTAGTATTAATTCTATAACAAGAAGTGTATTCGGTAATGATTTATTATCTGTATTGGTTGGGAAACCATGGGCGCTCGGCGCATTAATATCATTTATTTTTATGTTTCTAATAATGGTATACTATCCTGCAAAATCATCGACAAAAATGTCCTCTATTTTTAAGATTTTCGTGTATATATTCTTGGCTTCTTCATGTTTAATATTTGTACATGACGGTGTTAATAGAAATCGATGCGACGAAAAGAGTGCAGAAGATACGTCCATTGATATGGTATCTGCTATTGGTGGTAGTGATCCAGTTTACGGTAATTATCAAAAAGTGGAACCTATGCATAATATAGTGCATCGTCAACAAAACATTGAACCTGCTCCCACAATAGAACAAGTAGAGAGTTTGATAAATCTACCGAGAACCACATTAGGTGGTTCAATGCCTCCTGTAGAAAAAGAAAATAGATTTAAACAACTTATTACGAATAATGTATAATGATTACATACATTAAGGAAAGTTTCTTGTTTGACAGAGTAAGATTTATTATGTATTTTACTTGGGTTTGGGCATGGGTAAACTTAAAAGTGATCAACGCTTTAGGATTTTTCTATTCACTTTTATTGCACGCGCCAAATAGACTATTAAATCTATACGATGGGGCTTTTATTAAGACTACACAAGGAAAGGAAATTAAAATTATTGCAGCGTTTAATGAGAAAGCTGAAAATATTACAGGTAAGTTTAAGTTGTTCTTGAGTAATTTTTGGGAATTAGCTGGTGATGCTCATTATACAAATGGATTTGACTTCCGTAAATTCAAAAAATTGACCGGAGAAAATCTTTTATATTTTATCTATACATTAATGGATAACGGTAATATTACGGAATTTCAAAGACGTTTGGTATCTTCACGAGAGACAGTCAGAGGTAATGTTTATGATTGCAACACAGATGAAGATTTTTCGATATTTCTTAATCATGTAAATTTTGATGATGAAAAAATACCCGAAGAAGAAATCGATTTATCTGGATGCTTGGATGAAAATTGAATATGCGCATGATTATATCATGACACACATAAATTTGTGGGCACATCGTATTATAACAATTATACTAATAAATGCTATATATTTGGAGGTTATCATAGCTAACATAATTAAACATAGATTATTATTAATTATAATTTTCTCCTGTTTATTTTCTATTAATATAATAATATTAGATTATTTTCTGAGACAATGTTATTCTATAAATAGACATGATATAGAAAATCAAAACTGAATCAGTATTTTGTAATATTATAGATGATTTTGGATGCCCTTATTTTTATGTCTATTGTTAATGTCATCATGACAATTATGCTAATGTATTATATATCAATAGAAAATTATATTGGGACAGTAGTTTTTTCTGTTTTGCTCGGTTTTAGTATAATAATACCGGAACTTCCTTAACACAACACTAAAAACTGAATTAGTATTTTGTAATATTATGGATGATTTGTGTTTCCTTATTTCTATATCTATTATTAGGTCATCATAACAATTATACTAATGTATTTTATATCAATAGAAGATTATTCTGTAATAGTAACTTTTTCCATTATATTTATTTTAAGTATTGCATTAGTGGAAATTAAAGTGATACCACTAACACAACACTAAAAACTGAATTAGTATTTTGTAATATTATGGATGATTTGAGGGTTCTTATTTTTACATCTATTGTTGATATTATGATGTCAATTATTATAATGTATTTTATATCAGTAGAAAATTATGTCGGAATGGTAACTTTTTTATTTTTATTGATTTTTATTGTACTATTAACGGAAACTAAATTACGCTGCCATTAACATATTACTAAAAACTGAATTAGTATTTTGTAATATTATGACTTCGAGTGTTACTATTTTATTGCCTATTACTAATATCGTAGTGGCAATTATTATTATGTACTATATATCAGTAGAAAATTATACTGGGGTAGTAGCTTTTTCAATTTTATTGATTTTAAGTATACTATTAGTGGAAACCAAACCATGCTGTCCTTAACGTAATACAAAAATTGAATTAGTATTTTGTAATATTATGGCTTCGAGTATTACTATTTTATTGCATACTACTAATATCGTAGTGGCAATTATTATTATGTACTGTATGTCAATAGAAGATTATACTGGGGTAGTAGCTTTTTCAATTTTATTGATTTTAAATATACTATTAGTGGAAACCAAAACATGCTGTTCTTAACATATTACTAAAATTGAATATTTTTTTTTATATGATGTTTCCTGAAAATTGTGATATTGCGTGTGTATGTGTTGGAATAGTAATGTTTATTGCTACAATTATTACAATGTCTGTAGAAAAAAAATACAATGTAGTATACGTAGTATTATTAATAATTTCCCTATCTATTATATTAATAGGATCTATTATTAATCGTATAAATCGATGTTGTAGTGTTAAGTATTATTTAGAAGATGAATCTCGTAATATTTATTCACAAGATAAATAATTAAATATTCAAAAGACGTTATTCCAAAAGCTAATGCTGTACTATAACTAATCGCATTACACGGTATTAGTCCTGCAATAACATATGTGATAAATCCCAACACATGATTGATAAAGCACATATAGAGAAAGTAATTCATGATACTACGTTATTTTTTTCAATATTTTTTTCTTATTTTACTCACCGTTATCTTAACAGGACGTTTTGCTGGTTTAGCAACAGAACGATTAAAATAAGGATTATTAGATATATCTTGATTGCCCTCAGGCAATTTATTGCATAATTTAATAAAACCATCACCTCCCAATTTGAAATCACCAACTAATCTGGCTATATTATATCTCCATGGTGATATATCCTCTTTTATAAAAATGAGTTTTTGATGTGTTTTAACATCGGAGTTCGGGTTATCAACGAGTATAGTATCCGCTATTTTGCGTATATGTTTTTTATCAGGAGGTGATAGTTTTGAGTTTTCTATATAAGTACCTATTGCTTGAGCATCTGTAAAATATGATATATGTATGTTTCTACGAATTCCGGCATAAACTTCTGTAATATTATGAATAGACACAACGAATGTTATATATTTATGTCGACCTTGTGTGAATATCATATCGAATATATTCGGTTCATTTTTTTTGTAATACTTATGCCATGTTGAAAAGTTTTCAGTACAGTCATCCACAATTATCATTAGACGAGGATTAAGATCTATGTTGTCAAGAGCGGCTATTTCATCATCAGTTAATTGTCCCCTTTCTTTAAGTCCTTGTAATAAGAATTCATTTTCTCTAATCGTTGTCTTATATAACAATTTGATACGCATTTTTTTTATATCATTGATAATGTTAATTTTCGATTCTTTTGTATTATAAGCGATATCGTTTTGCGAATTAATAGAAGAAATTTTTCTTTCTGCACTTCTATTAATAGCTTCTATCATGACATTGGAATTGCGATCATTACATTTAACGAATAAATTCCTTAAAATAACTGGATCATTAGCTTTTTCGTATAAATCTGCAAGATACATTTGTCTTTCCCAAATAATTTCCAATCTTTTTCTTGATAAATCTGACTTGAATGCTTTTTTTGGTAGCATACCGGAATAATGTTTCTTCGCTGTTTTAGGCATGATAGCAATATAATTCGGTATTCGATTCTCACATATATTAAGTATTTCCTTTATTAATACAGTTTTTCCTGTATTAGATCCACCATAAATCATAGTAGTTTTATCAATGAATGTTTCAGGAACCTTATCAACACGTTTAATAGGTACTCCGTCTGAAGTGTATATTGTTGTGTTATCTGACATTATAAACTTCATAAAAAAAAGATTTATAAAGAAGTTAATCCTGTTCCCAAATATCATTTGCATCTTCAACATCATATGCCTCTTCGAAATTGAAAACCTCTTCCTCAGTCTCATTATTTTCTGATGCTGTGCCTAATAATTCATCTGCTGATATATTTTCATCGCTATCGCTCATTTCGATATCCACATCAGTATTCATTTTCGAATATATAGATTCCGCTTTGTAATACATTTTATTTTGTTCAATTATATTATTTGTAAGTAGTTCCGATAATTGTTTTCCCACAGATTCATATTTTCCTTCAAGATTGTTTAGTTTGATAAAAAAGCCAGCCAAATACTCTAGCAAAAAGTTGGAGTAATTTTTACTTTCAGCATAATTGGAATAATATTTATCGATTGATGTAAAGTCTTGTTTAAAATTAGGCATATTTCTCTGAAAATCAGAAAACTTGACATCGCGAACTATGTCCAAAATTTTATTCATCTCTATTGATAAACGAGCCGTATTATTATAATTTCGGAACATACTGTATTGACGTAATGTACTTAGCACATAATTTTTAACTATCATCACTTGAGTTTTAAATGACTCCCGCTCATTATTTGAAGGGTTGACTTTACCTGATTCAATATCGGTATATTCATTATCGTATCCCAATCCTAAATTTACTATTACGTTGTATTTTACACCTGATATTTTACTCCATTCGGCTACATTTTTAAATGTAGTTTTATGTTCATCACGTTTTTCATCAACAAAATCTTTTTTAAGTTCTATTCTTACTTGTTCCAAACTTTCTATACTGAACCTTTGTTTTTCCAATTCAATATTCTTGTATACCTGTACATATTTCTTATAGAAAGTATCGTTTTCAGAATACTCTGCTTTTTTTCCAGAACTATAACCGCATTTTGTACAGACGGAGTTTTCAATTTCGTGCAAATTCCCCTCTGGACATCTGTCAATAAAATACTGATAAAATGCGGAATAATCTGCTATCTTTTTGAATTTGTTTTTTAGATTACTTTTCTTATCTGATACGGCAGTTCTTATAAGTTTTTTACATAATCCGCATCGTTCATCGATAATTTTCATATTCGCAAATTCACTAAGTTTTTCATCACTATTATCTATCCATCCAATAATATCTTTGGTTTCAAGTTCCATTTCTTTTTTTCCATCAGAATAAATATATGAAGATGTTTTATGACGAGAACCAGTATCGCAATAGTGTTGTGCGTAATCAAGATTTGAAAAATTATTCAGCTCCGCTATGAAATCATTCAACCATTCAATTGTCATTATTGGATAACAATTTTTCCTACCTAATAATAACATAATTTCTTTTTCTTGTGTAAGTACGTGTTCATAATCGCTGTAATATTTACTAACTATACCATGTCGTGGAGAAAAAGGATAGTTCTGTATATTTCCATGAATGTAATCATAAATCATCATGAATGAGTCGTACGTATATTTATCAAATACAGCATCTCCAAATTTCCATGGTTTCGGTACTTGTGCTGTTTCAAACACGGATAACCCTTTTGCAAAATCAGCATTAATTTTCTCTGGAGTTCTTCCGAGAATTTTTACTATATCAGCTATGTTTTGTGGTTTATCCGGATTACCTCTACCATAATAACTTAAACGTTGCGCGTAATACAAATAATCATAAAAGGGATCCTTGGATATTACGAATACAACTGGATCTTCTAAATTTTCTAAGGGAGAAACTTTAATAGGTTTGACATATTTTTTTGCCCATGTATAAGCTTCTTTCAAAAACAAATGCTTGACAATATCTATATTAATGTTCTTGAGTCGTTTAATAATAGGATCTTTCGATATCAAAATGAGATTAAGCGCTGTTGTTAATATATATTTCTCATAAAGTTTGCTATTTTCTGTAACAGCACCTCCTTTGTATCTATGTTTCGATACCCTCTTACGAACAGAACCACCTTCTGCTGTATTTTTTTGCGCTGTTTTTTTGATATAATTCTTTTGTGAATCTGTATCTTGCTTATCTCTACCAAACATGATTTTGTTGGGATTAACCATCATTATGGAACAAAGCGCAGCATATACATATATATTTGTATACAAACTAAGTGTGTCTTTAACACTGTCCACTGTATTAGTACGACTACGAATTAATGCCGATTCTTTTTCACCTATAACATCACGCAATCCAATAACAATGCTATTAACCAATGGTTTGACAGGAATAGGCGTGTTGAATTTTACATATGATGAAATAACATAAGTTGTTTCTTTCCATATCATATTTTGCAATGGATCCTCAATTCTAACGCCGTCTACTCGCACTCCTCCAAGAAATTTTATAATTCCTTCTCTATCAGAATCAGCAATATGTTCGCCGCATATTTTACAATAAAAACCACTCTTAATCTCAGGAAGAGCGTATCTTGCTATCATTTCCTTTTTTATTGTATCACCTAAATCGCGCGAATATCTCAATAATAATTTCCCATATTCGTATAAATGAGGACATTCTCCACAAGGCAATATTTCATCTTTCATATTAGGAACTGATTGTTCTATGTCATGTAAAGCTTTTTTTATGTCGTCGTTATTAGTCTTAAATGACTCACGTAAATTAAGAAACAACTGTTGTATTCTTTTATCCTCATCATTAGGAGAATATCTCTTTTTGATTTTCTCAAATTCCAATTGTAGTATATTCTTTTGTTTATCTGTTAACGCAGTACTACCAAATTTTTCAAATGCTATGTTTTGTTTAAGAGCCAAATCCATGCGGCGTATTTCGCTTTCATAAGTAAAATTTTCTAATCTGTGTCTGTATTCCAATTCGTTTTTTTGCTGATTATAAACTTGCTTATATATTTCGTTATCTAATCCGAGCAATAAACCGAGATCATACGCATAGTTTAATTTATTGCGATCCAATTTATAGAAGACATCTTCCATAAAAAACGATTCATAATTACCATCCGTTGCATCGGCAAGTTGTTTTAAGAGCTCTGTGTTATTTACTTCGCTTTCTAGCTTTGTCGTTTTCCTTTCAAACTTGTTGAATATTGGTTTCATTATGCATGCATACAAAGACAACAAATTACGTTTGTAATATCTGTGTAATGATGATATGTAATCTATTAATGTCTCAAAAACTTCGTCATTAAACGTAACTTCGGCTTTTATAACGCCAAAATAAGGGAATTTTTTATCTGCCATTGTATATCGGCCTGATGAGTATTTAAGACCTATTAAACCCAATTTTTTAAGTGTTTTATTTGTCATCAATTCGAAAAAAGCATACTGTGTTTTATCATAGTTTTTCATAACGACTATTGGAAATATCATACCAACAACATTAAAGGGTTCGTTTGCTGGAATAGATCTATATGTATCGTTTATTTTTACCAATGTCGCGTTATCTGTTTGTATAGTTATAAAATTTTCTTCTCCTAATATCGGTATACCATAAGCGCAAACGTATTTACATTTAATTGCTTGGACATTTGTATTTGGTGGTTGATTCACGACATATTCTTGTTCCATTGTATATATTTCATCAAAATGAACGCCTTCTAATTTGGATGCCCTCTTTAATTCCTCGTATTCCAATTCTTGCTGTGTTTTTGTCAATTTCTCGGTTCTCTGCGGAACTTCGAAAACAGTAATTTCTGTATCCATTATTTATATTATTATACCTATATTTTGATCTGAATTTATTCTAAAACAATGTCAATTAGACTTTATACTAATGTCCGGTCAGGAAAAAATTTTAAACAGAAGAAATTACACTGATAGAACTATCTCAACATATCAGGTTGTTGCAGCATATATCGTTAATTTGTATTATAATGATTTATACTGTGAAGCAAAAAAAATGAAGAACTCCGGAAAAACTTCTTCTTTAACAGAGGGTTATAGAAACTCTGTGTTCATATTTATTAATACTATCGATTATAAATCAAGAAAACATTACAAACCAGTTTATTATAATAAGCTTTTGCATGATCTCACACAATACTTTACCGAATATACATCATTTGAAACATTAACAGTATCTGATTGCATAGATAAAGTTACGAAAGAGTTTATACCCGAACATTTTTACAGAAGTCTGTCAAAAGACGATAAGAGAAAGTTCTTGCGTATTATACTAACGGATTCCATTAAGAATTTTAGTCGTTTTGTTGTTTCTTCTGATTCATTAAAATTAATTATCGATAATCATGAGGAACGCGAAAATCCGAGATTGTTCGTAGAAAAAATGGTTGATTTGCTTATATTACAAAGAGATATATTTTATCACAAATTTCTTGATAGTTCAATTGGTAATACAAACAGCGATACTATCGATAGAAATCTTGCTTTGAAAATGCAAAATGAAATTAAACGCTTAACACAAGAAAATAACGAACTTAAAAATATCATCAAAACAATACAAGAGGAAAGTCAGAATAAAACTGAAGGCGCATGTCAAGTAGTTAATGCTTACAGAGCTTTGCAAAAAAAATATAGAGGATTAAAAAGCGAACTAGATGCTGCACAACAAACTATACATGATTTGGAAAATAGACCTGTGGTAATTGAAAAACCTCAATCAAACGATAAACAAGAAATTCTTGATATGATAGATTCTTTAGGCGAAGAACCTGAACTAGTAGAAAAAACTCCACCTCCATCACCAAAACAAAGTCCCGTCGTTCAAACTGATATAGGAAACAGTTTATCTATGGAAGATATGTATTAACAAAATTCTCTTTTTTTTGTAGCTATTAGAGAAGAAAAGTACCAAATTTATTTCAAAATTGAAAATATATAGATACTATATAATAATGCCTAAAAAATTGTTGAAACCTGATAAATATCAATCAGATAACGATTCAGACGCTGATCGCGAAATCAATATTTTGGAATCGGATGATGACTTGAGTTCTATAGAACATGAAATTGAATATAAAATTCAGTCGCATCAGAATACTTCTTTAATTAAACTCGAAAAGTTTCTTAAAGACCCCGCCATTATAAATCCATCAGGTGATCCGACAACAAATGTTATCGATAAAAAGAAAAAGTGTTATAATATCCCACCAAACAAGATAGAAAAGTTTTTTAGGTTATTAGAAATATGTCGTAGAGAAAAAATTCGTTTAACTATGGCAGAAAAGCAGTTGGATTACTCTGGTATCGTTTTGGATTTTGATATATATCAAGATGAAAAAAACAATCAACTAACTGGAGATGTATTTCATATGTTAGTCGACGGTATTATGAGAATGCTACAAAAAATTGTAGAAATAGAAAATAAAGACAAAACTATTGTGGCTATTACTAAAAGACCTAAAATAACATTCGACGACAAAAAAGAATGTTATAAAGATGGTTTTCATATAATCATTCCAGGCATACAAATCAAACGTGGTGTAAAAAAATTACTCGTTAATAAAATCTTAGAAAGTGAAATGTTGAGTGATATACTTGAAGACGTTATTCCTGCTGATATCAATAATGGAGATGAAGAATATTCGCGGAATGATTATCTCGACATAAACTCATCACATATACCTCCCTTCTTTTTAGGACATACTACCAAATTCGGTAGTTCTGCATATGGATTGCATAAAGTATATGAAGTAACTTTCAAATCAAAAACAAATTCCGTCGTTCTTAATGAAACGAAAGTACTAAAAAGTAAAGATGTGAATACATCTCTTGAACTTTCTGTCAATTGGCAGGGTAAAATTATAGAGAAAAAACATTACGAAGTACGAGAAAAATATAATTCTGAAGTCATCAAAATAGAGGCGAAACCAGAACCAGAATCGGAAGTTGCTAATAATTATGGATCATTATCAACTAATGCAGTACATGACTATCAAATTACCGAAATTAAGGATTTATTGGATACACTTAATCCTACACGTGCCGACAATTATAACGAATGGAGAGATGTAATTTATGCATTATCAAATACATCAATATCATACAAGGATTTGGCAGAATACTTTTCTCGTAAATCTCCGAAGTTTGATTACAATGGATTTGAAAAAGTATGGAACTTGTCTTTAAAAAGTTCAAAAAGACCTCTAACTTTAGGTTCATTACATTTTTGGGCTAAGCAAGATAATCCTGATAAGTATGAAGAAATTAGAGCAAAAGGTGTGTCTAGTTTGTTATATAATATGGTGTATGAAGGGTATAGAGAAGGCTTATTGTCTCATGCTGATGTAGCAAAACTTATACACACCCTTTTGAAACATAAATTCAAAACAGACAATCCAACAGGATCTAAAGTTAGAGTATGGTACGAATTTGTTTTGGATGATGATCAGTTTCAAAAGGAAGGTGAGATTTATAAATGGCGAGTATGGCAAACATCACCTGCTAGTCTTTCCATTTATATAAGTGATACTTTACCAAAATTATTCGATAATATTTATAAAAATGTCAAAAGTAATCATGATAAATCAGCTGGAGATAACTCCAAATACTATAATAAAGTGTTACAAAACTTCAAATCTACAATGCGAAAACTTGGTGATCGTAATTATGTCAAAAATGTTATAACTATGGCAGAAGATAAGTTTTACTCGCACGGGTTTGCTGATCAATTGGATAAAGATCCATTAATTAGAGGTGTCTGTAATGGTGTTTTAAAATTATCATGTACAGGATCCCCTCCACAATTAATCAAGGGATTTCATACACATAATATTAGTAAATTCACTAAAGCAAACTATATTGCATTCAACCCGTATGATGATATGACAAAAAAAATAATCATTACTTTACGATCCATATTTCCAGATAACGAGCCTGATTCATTTGAGTATCTAATGTATTTCTTAGCAAGTACGTTGGATGCAAATAGTAAGGAATCTATATTTTTAATTATCGTCGGACATGGTTCAAATGGTAAATCATTATTAGTTGAATTACACAAAGCAGCTATCGGAGAACATTATGGAGCTAAAATGCCTTTGAGTTTTCTTACAAGTAAATCATATAATTCGGATAACGCTACACCAGCTTTGATGCAACTTAAGGATGCCACATTCGTTTATTATTCTGAATCAGAAAAAGGAGAAAGATTAAACGTTAGCAGAATTAAGGAAGTTACAGGTATTGAGACTTTGGCCGGTAGAAAATTACACAGTGATATGGTTAATTTTAAACCCAAATGTCATCATATGGTGTCATCAAATTTCGAATTCGATATAGATAGTAATGATCATGGTACATGGCGTAGAATCGATTATATTGGTTTAAAAATTACATTCAAGTTGCCTTATGAGTTTAAAATGGATCCTAATGATCCGTATACACGTCGTGCTGATCCAACAGCTATTCTAACATGGCCAGAAGACCCACAAATTATCGGTAGATATCTTGGATTTATGGTATGGAATCATTATTGGTTATATCGTAAGTATTGTGGTAAAGTTAGAGCTGTACCGCATCCACATATTAAGTTTGATACTGATAAATATAGACGTAGGCAAGATTTAATAAGTTCTTTTATCGCACAAAGATACATTAAAACAGCTGATCCAGAAGTAGAATACAAAGCTACAGAAGAAATTCGTAAATACATTACATGGTATCACGCTAACACAGGTACTACATTACCTAGTAAAGGTTTACTGGATCAATTTCAAAATTCCAGCATTGGTAAACATATTGTTCTGCGTAGAGGAGGACAATATTTCGTTGGACACAGATTCCTAGATAATAATGAACAGCTTGCCGATGGAGAAGAGTACGAAACAAAAAATGTATTTGATATACAACCACCTGATGATAACTTTGGCATCTCAACGGAAACCCCTGAGCAATATTATGAAAGAATATGCCGCGAATATGATGAAAACAAACATCTATTCTCTGGAGAAAGTAAATATGAAGTTGATGATGATGTATTATCGGAATACTATGTAGTTGGCGGCGTGGAAAGACGAAATGAAAACATCGTATATGATGAAAATGGTATGGCTTTACAACCAGGAGTAGTGTTAAAAAAATTAGATGAACCAAACGTCGCGAATAATAATACTAATTATGATGACATGTTGGAATATATGACATTTGACGGAGACATGGATGATGAATAAAATTTCTATTGATATATATCAACGCTATATTCTGAGTTATTATTAAGTTTTTTTGTTAACAAAAAAAAATCGTTTTTAAACGATTTCGAATAAGAATTCGTAAGCATCAAAATCATGTAAATTTACCGAAAAATTTTTTGATTTCAGACGAATAAACAAAGAACGGCGCATAAAATTCAACCATGTGGGAAATTCGACGCCTTCTCTTAATCGATTCTCGAGGACTCTTCGATCCCACGAAGAGAATTTGTCGATAAATTTATGGAATTCCTGTTCCAACAGGGTTTTGTATATCGAACACAGGTTCATTTTGTCGACACCCCTAAATTGCGACGATTTGTAATCACCCACAAGTTTTGTAATGGTATTGCAAACTTCTTGTCGTGTTCTACAAGCGTAGAACGCAAGTATATCGCTTTCAGATCTGATTATCTGCATTTTTGATAATAAAAAACATAAAATCAATTTTTTTACATGTAATAAAAATCAAACATAGCTCTATTAACATGGTATATATGCAATCCTTTATTATTAGTACATATTTTAATATAGTCGATATGTTGCGGCTTTATAGTAGCTCGAAACACAACGTTATTAAATAAATAATGACGGAAGAAGAAATTATTAGAGGCGGGTAAATATTTACTCACGGAATACATATTAATTAATGAATGTGTTAAAGACACGATGAAATTCTCATGACGGGATATGTATGTAATATATTCATCAATATCATTTACAATATCTGAATCAGATAGATTTTTTATTACTTTTCTATTTAATTTACTGCAAAATAGTTCCGATATGTCTTTATCCGAATTCAATAGTTTCCACATCATGATATCAAATTTTGATTTTCAAAATTTGTTTAATGACGGACGCAGCTAATAGAACGCCTGATGGTAAAGAAGTACCTTTTATTACTGTTATCACAATACCGGAATTCTTTGAATTCAAAGGTAGTATGTTAAATTCAAAATACATCGATTTATGCGAATTTATTTCTCATGATCGCCATATTATTGGTAAATTTTTGAATGGAAAAATGATTCAAGGAGTATGCCATTTCTTTGATTCACCTCAACATAAAGTTTATTTCAATAATAAAAGAGAAGTATTGTATGTAAAAAACGGGATAGGTAGATACTATTATATGGAAATCATTTCCGGTACGAAGCATTTTATTGCAATGAATACAGATTCCATTCGATATTACATTACTCGTTTTGATGAAGATAAATATCATTTGATATTTGAAACGAATAAATCATATACTATGTATTATGGAATGAGTAATAATCGCATCAAAAGTGGCGCACTTTTTAACTCGGATTTTCCGGGAAGACAACATTGGATAAATTTCGTTTGTCATTATAAAATTGCTACTAACGCCGCTTTGAATATAGAACGAATTCCTTTTACTATTATGAAATACGATATATATAATAAAATGGAAAGCAAATCATCAGGTGGTATATGCGTAGTTTGTCATGAAGTATTGTCTAATTATATGTTTAATGAATGCAGACATTTATGTATTTGTGCATCTTGTTATGATACATTGGATCAAAAGACACGATGTGTGTTATGCAGAGTATATACGACTTGTTCTCGAGTTTATTTGTAATTTTTTTATCAAAAAATGAATAGTATTGTATTTTAATGGGTTTCATTAATCATTTTATCTATGAGAATGATATTTTATCTTTTCATATACCTCAACTTAATAAACCATTTAATGGCATACGTAAAAAAAGAGGAAATATGTATTTACTAAGAGACGGGACAATTATATCAGGTTTGTTTAATGAAACAGAATTATTGGAAGGTTATATGATAAAGGATGATATTCTTTACATTAAACAATTTAATGTTTCCTCTGTTGTATTTATGGGATTCACTCGCATTACTATTATACATAAAGATAGAATTGTTTATTTCGCCTATTCTGGCGTACCTAGAATATTTGGTAAATGCGATGAACATGATTTACAAACTATAAGATCGTTATATAACGGACCTCTATAAAAACTGAATAATGTTTATATGTTACCATGAATAACGAACTCGCTGTTTCTTTTAAATTTGTGATCGATTCAATTATCGATCGAACTGTTATTTTAAAAAAACTTTTCGTTAATACGCGTTCTATTTTGTATAATGATGATGATTTAGAATGTCAGTTTCAGGATAGAAAATTTATATGCCCGTACGGCGGCTTCTTTGAGGAAAATAATGGAATATTTGTAAAATATTTGAGCAATGAATTACATTGCAATTACAGGAAGTCGCGACTTAGTGAAAGTATTAATGATAATTGGAAATTAATAGTTGATTCTGATGAAAAACAACCTATTGAATATTCAATATATTATTATGATGGTATATTATTAGTTTTCGCAAGTGAAGTTTTGATATTACATGTTGATGGAAACAATTTCAAGAATTATACTCCTTCTGATGAATATTACATTAGAGAAGACACTTATACAACGGGAAATAATTTAACATTAATACTTGACGCATTCGAAATTATGTACCCACCGTTTATCAAAAAACTCAAGTTCAACGTTGAGATCAACAGCGACTTATGTCATATTCGTAATATCTACACATTATATAAGTAATTTTTTTTGTGATCATTTAAAAAGTGATACATTATAAACTATAATGTCTAAGAAAAATCTAGGTCAATTTTACACAACAAATGCCGAATATATACTTGATGGTATAGACGATCTCGTATACGAACACTCTAAAGTGATAGACTGTTGTTATGGAAATGGTGATTTAATGGATTATGCAGTAGAGAAATACAATTTGTCCGAAGCAAAACAGATTAAATATGATATTGATGCAAGAGAAAATGTCGTGCAAAGAGACACTTTAATGGAACCTGTAAATTACAAAAACATGTTTCTTATTACTAACCCTCCTTATTTGAGTAATGTTCAAGACAAACAGCATGCTAATACCAAGTATTATGAAAAATACGAAGTCGATGATTTATTCAAATGTTATATTAAAACAATGATAAACAAACCTCCAGTTGAGTTTATAATCATTATACCCGTTAATTTTCTGTGTAGTATTCGTAAGAATGATGTAAGTTTACGAAAAAAATTCTTCTCGAAATTTGGGATTTTGAAAATCAAGATTTTCAACAACCGTGTTTTCGATGATACTTCATGTGCTGTTTGTTGTATTCACGGTGTGTTGGAAAAAAATCCAGATAATAGAAGTATAAACACATTGATTTTACCAGAGAAAATAAACACTACAATAAATATTTCTGATGAATCTGATTATCGTATAGGTGGAGAAATATATAACTTACCTGTCTCGTATCATAAAATATCAAGAGTTGTTGGAGATTGTACAGGTATTTCTAATATTCATCTACGTGCAATTGATAAAAACTCCACGGAGAAAATCAAATTATCCATACAAGATAATAATATTGTTCAAAAAGTATCTGATAGATCATGGTGTTTTATACGTATTGAACCTCCAGTAGACGACGAAAAAGAGATAATTCGTTTATTCAATACGTTTCTCGAAGAAAAAAGAAAACAATACAATGATTTATTTCTTACCAATTTTCGTGATAATGGTCGTAAACGCATAAGTTTTGATCTTGCCTATAAAATTATAGGTCATATATTACTGTCTTTAAATGTAGCAAACGAATTTAGGAGTATACCAGATATCATAACAAAAGAAGTGCGTCATGAATTGATAGGGATATCCAACATTAGAAAAAATGGATGCGAAGCATGGCAATTTAATAAATTACGCAAGCTATTTCCATCATATGAATTCCCTCATGGTAAGACACATATGCGCTTAAATAAAATTACACACGAACTTAAAGTAGTGAAAAATTTATATAAACAACCTGACTTCGCCGACTGGACAGAGGATTTTGATACTGTTATAACGCACAATAATAAAAAAATATACGTGAGTTTAAAATTCATTTCAGAAGGCGGTGGTGCGCAAAACAGATCTGTATGCCTTGTTGCTGATCATATATCTGCTGTAGCAAATTATATACATAAAAATACAGCAGACGATTCGTATTTCATATTTATAACAGACGGAGAATATATAAACACGTTTAATTTATCCTATTACTACGAAAGAGTTATTAATAACACCAATAAAATATATATAGGTAGTATGAAAAATTTTTATGATTTCTATCTATCGGTCTTTGCGAATGTTTAACAACATAATTTAAAATATGAATTTTTATTATATCCATAATGAATACCACCGACTGTCTTAACGTATATTTCCCAGATGCTATATCTGTATATATATACGATATACTATCGCATGGTATTATGGGTTCATGTGAAGCAGCCAAATATGGTATTCGCGAATTAATAAAATATCCGGAATCAGCATTTAATCAAATAACTAAATATTGTAGCATCGATATGATCAAATCGTTATTCCCCTTAATTGAAGGTAAAATAAAGGTTGAGTTGATGTATAATGCAATATTTTATTCATTAGCTAATGGAAGAAAAGACGTATATGATATCATATACGGGCATGAAGAAATAAAGAATTTAAATCCGTATGTTAAAAACGATTATGATTTAATATATAAAAACTGTACGATACAAACACTGAAAATTCTGAATAGGCTAAGTAAAGATACCTACAAATATAAATATATTTATAAATATGACAGATCTGATCTATTCTCACTTATTAAAAAACCGAGTCTTTTGAATATGTTCAAAAACGACTCACAAAAAATCATGAGGGAATTTGCTGAAAAATGTAATAATGCTAATAAACTAAAATGCATAAATGCATACCTTGGTTATGAGAAAAATTTTGACGATGTAAACAATGACGTAATTTATAATATTATAGCTATAAAAAACAAAAGGTTTAATATCTTACGAAAAATAACGACAAATTATCAAATAGAAATTATTATTGATTTATTGGAAGAAGGACATATAACGGAGGAAGAATTTACGAAAGTTATTATGTATTGTAATAGTCCGTCTGACACTATTTTGTTGGACATAAAAGATATAAAAACTTATTATGTATTAGATTCCATGATGATGGAACATAAAATATCTAATATTATTATTGAACAAGTACATGATATACATATGAGCATATTTGAATATGTTTATCGTGAAGAAATAGATAAAATATTTTTCTTAATAGAAAAAGAAGGTATGGAAATATGTAATATTATATTGAATGCGGCTGCATCTCGTAACAATGTATTTTTAATTAAAAAAATGATTGTTTTAGGAGCGAAAGATTTTGAAAGATCTATTTTAACCGCAGTATCAACCAATTCCATGGATGCATATATGTATCTAAAACCGTTTGTAGATACCGAATTATTCAGCATCTTGTATGAATGCGCAGTACAATTCGGTAGTCATTATATAATAAAAGATTTGATTGATTATAAGATAGTTGCAGAAACTAATGACAGATATACAGATCGTTTACTTGGTTTGAATAATAATTTTGATAATAACTCGCTCTATCCATCACATTATGAAAGTTTATTATCTGCGTATAATAGTTATACAAACGTTCTTGATTGGATAGAAAATTGAATTTACTATTTTTAATAACAATGAACAAGGAAATCAAAATGTATCATGATATTAATAATAGCAGTATCGAAGAATATAAAAGATTGATACCTATATCTTATAGACCATATAGAGTATCTATTAATTGTATTGGCGATGTTATCAACATCGAAACCCACGAGATTAGATCAAACACCTTAGAATTATTCATGATTCTTACAGCGATGACCGGTAATTTACTAAAGCTCATTGTATTGTATAATCATCTCAAAGAGTTTAAGAAAAAAGTGCCTGAAAATTTGACACGAAATGAATACAAAAAAATTCTGTTAGAATATTTCACAGCACATGAAAAACCTATAAATTTATCTTCAGAATACATATACCCGTTTACTTATTGTAGTAAACATATGTCGAATATGTATAGAAAGATTTTAAAGTTTTAGCATGTAATTATTTTTTTTTACATAACTATAATGACAACCATAGAACTGCATATAGATAATATACCTGAACCTACGCCTTATCAACAAAACTTACCAAAATATATTTTGGATCGCAACTCGATACATCAAGATATTTCAAGTACAGAGGGAGTGCGATTATTTAATACGGAAGATTGCGGTAATCATTATATAAACTCTGCTCTTCTCGCATATAATAACCATGTGGGTTGGCATATACGTCCTGATGATTTTATGGCTATGGTAAATATGATAATATGTAGATATGTTAATTTACGTCCTGAAATATATGAAAGTAAATTCGTAACGGAAAAAAAATCTATAATATTAACTGATATTGTGGAAGGTGGGGAAGATTGGGATGATATGCTAAACAAATGGAGTAATTTAATTACTCAACATAGCGATAACCCTCTATTAATAAATACCATGAGATCTAATTTTAGTACTTCAAGACATGAAGATCTCGCAACATCTAACGCAATAATAATGTCAACAACACAAGAATATTTTGAATACCATTGTTCAACTAAATGTGGTATACCGCATGTTAAAATGGAAGGTACGCTTGATGATTGGCATATGTTAATCGAAAAAGTAGCATTTATCGCTTTAGAATTTACAGGAACATCATTGTATTCATATCTCAATAACAAAATTATACCTATATTGATAGAATTACACGCTACTATTTTGGGTAATTTAAACAGAATATTCTGGAGTAATATCATACAATCGACAGATAAAACAGGTTTCATTTCAGGATGTGATAAATCGTATAATGGATGGATGCTCGATTTTGTACCTAAAATGACGTTAGATGGAGATGTTGTTTTTTCACAAACTAGTAAATTTGATAGAATGCCTACAAGCATAATTAGGACGTCTTTCGTATATCGTACTAGTGTAGACCATTATATGACAATAGAAGCTGGTTCATTTGGTGTCGAACAAGATAATAATGGCTGCGTATCACCTATATATGGTTATAGAATACTCAAACAATCATGAAAAAAAAATGAATAAAACTATATTATTAAAATGGACATCGATATGTTTCGCACGAGAGAGGGTAGGCAACATCTGGCTTACACATTGAGATATTTTATCAGTGATGCGCGTGATTATGATGGAAAAGGGTCCGTTGAACACAATGAAGCAATCGACACATACAATCACTTTGTCGAATGTCATCGATTGTTGAACAGAGTTGAAGTTTATAACGAAAGACGATTCAAATTCTTCTTTCGTCGTGAAAAAAAACGAATAGCAATCGAATTTAATAGATTAAAAATTAAAAATCCGGGATCGGAATATTTAAATTATATCGAAACATTGTTGTAATTTTTTTTATATTACTAAATAGATATGATAATATAATGTCCAATATCATTGTTAAAATAACGATAAATCCTCCTAACCAACACACTCTGCAAAAGGTAGGTATTCGAAGCGCTGATAATTTCACACATGACGAGTTTTATAAATCACATACGAAATACAATAATATGTATCTCAATACAGTTGCAAGCGCGTATATTCTCGGTCTAGGATTACATTTACATGTAGAGGATTTTTTATTCATGATTATGGATATTATCAATTTACATGATGTTAATTATCGAACACATGAACTTTTTCAATCGATGGAAGCTATGTTCGCAAGTTCAACAGAGTTAACAACTCAATTATCACGACATAAAATATTGTCTAAAGCATGTACTTGTGAAGTTTTTAACGAAAAAATATCAGGTTACCCAACTTCCATTTATTTACACGGAACAGAAAAAGACTGGCCTCATTTAGAATATAAATTGATTAACATACAACGGTATTTTTCTGATAATATCGATCTATCCAAACAATTATTGGAATTATTACCTATTATCAGAAAAATAAGTGATAGTTATCGAGGAGTAGTCGACGTAGAATTTTGGAATAATATGCTGGTAGATGATGGATGGTTTTATAAATTTATACCATCTGTTAATGGTGTTTCATGTAATGGTATCAGTATAAAAAATGATATACTCGTTGGTGCTTTCGGAATTTTTCAATATAGTGATGGTTCTATACAAACTATTCGAGGATATATTTAGCAGCATCCTTCTTTTTTATATAATTTTAAAGCATTTGCTACATGAGCACATTGTTTAGACGGTGAGTTGTTCTGCATTTTGAGTAATTCCATGACTATTGGATTTTCATATTCGCCAGCAAGTTCGTTATTTTCAAGATAGGCTGAGAGTTTACCGGCTATATAATTTGTATTATTACATGTTCTTGCAAGTTCAGTGAATTTAAATAATAGTAAACTGGCTGCACCGCTATTCAGATCACCTTCTATGTTTATCGTTTTTTGTTCGCATTTTTTATTACTATTTCCCATGTATACTAATTATAAAAAAAAGATTTATATAATGCAATTATCCAAGTAATCTCATATGTTGTCCATTATCTTTCTTTGTATACTTTTGCTTTTCTTCTAATAGTTCTATAGCTTCAATAACTATACGAATATGATCGTCATAATAACGCGTTTCCATAATTTCGAATAATTTTCTAAGAACAGGTGGCGTTTTATGACTAACACTAACTTTATGTTCATTAAGTAGCGCAGCCATAACACCAGCTACATAATTAAGAGGAGCATCATCTTCTACTAAACGTATAAATGTACCGACTATACGTTGATCATGTTCGATCACATTAACATTAGTTTGTTTATTACCCATGTTATATAATATTTTTATAGTATTTTCAATACTCAAATTATGATGTGGACAAATCAAACGCATACTGTCCAGTGTGATAATTTCTTTAAATTCAGATATAAATTTTTCGATTTTCATAGAGTAAGATAAGGAAACATGTAATTGATTTTTTGTTTGTTTATTTATATAGTTAAACACACGTATGTTGTTTCGTGTTATTTTATGATTAGTATTTAGTACCACCCATTTTACAATATTAAATTTATAGTAGTTTACACATGACCGTATAATATCATCTTTATATATATAGTCATTATTATAAGCTATTATAAATGAATCTATGGGATCATTTCGTATATCTTGAATATATTTTTTTCTACCAATAACATATTTAATCTTTTCCATTGCAACTAAAATACAAGCGACATTATTTTCAATCGCATAATTTATTAAATTATCATAGATTCTTGACGTGTATATAGATTTCTTACTTTTTCTGTTGCGTTTTTTTTTCCGTAAAGTTAAATCAGGCGGTGTATTACCCATATCTAATATAAATTGTTTCCATGCAATATTAACTCTACTATCACCTATGGTTTGATCCAGTATTTCCATATCTAATTTCGATTTATTAATCATAGGAAACACGTATTTCATACCGATAATATCATTATCTCGTAATGAATAAATATACATCATTTCAGGATCATATTTTATATCATTATATATTGGTAATAAATGTTTATACACATTGTACGATATGTTATAAACAAGGTTATTATCATAACCTGACATGATATCAGTATAATCCCATATGTATTTAGTTCTATCGTAATCAATATGTGATATTGAATTTATTAGATCTTGGAAATTTATGTCATTATATATATTTCTATATTTGACATGTTTCACATCATGGTAGAATATATCACTTGAAAATGTATAATATTTTTTTGTTTCTATAAATCCGTAAATTTGTAATAATTCTTCAGAAATTATCATATTATGATGTTGCTTATATAATAAGTATTCGTAATTACTATTATTTGAGTTGATTTTATGTTCTCTTCTATTTATTAAATCGGCACTTTTTTGAATTTAAAATCGTTTCATATTTTATGTATCCAAGAAATAACAAGCATAAAATAAACTTAGCCGAAGTTTTTATATTAACCGATGTTGACATTAGATAGTCTATAGTTTCACAATTAGGTTCAATATTTTCATTTATTGGTCGAGGATTTTCGTACATAAATGTGTCCATTGCTAAATCAATTTCTTTTTGTATTTTTCGACCATATATTTTTTTATATTCATATGCTATACGTGTTGCCAAATTTAAATGATTAGCTAATATTACACCCGTATAAACATTTACATATGAATTATACAATACTATTATATCAAACACAATATCGTCATCAAAAACATCTAACATATATAATATAACATCACTTGGATATTTCAAAGCTTCATGTATTCCATAAATTGCGTATTCCTTTTGTGTGTGTAAATTAAATAAAAGATAATCTTCACATATTGTTAATATATCATCATTTATATACTGACGTATATAAGCCAGAGTTTGAGGTATTGTGTTCATTTCACAATATAAATTAATTCAAAATTAAAAAAAAATATATTAAACGAATGGTTTACCACATCTATCGTTTCCATCTACTGTAATTTGAAAGTAGATAGGAACAGCTAATGTATATCCATGTGTTTTTGTGTTATAAACAATATTATATGCAACTTGTCCAACCTGTGGTAATTTTTTTGATCCTCGATGTAATTCCGCGGAAAGCACACCATTATAAGTAGAAATGTCTAAAACCACGTCTCTATTCATTGATTCTTTGAATTCATTTGGATTTAAACAAATGAATCCGATCGCTAACGCATGATAAAATGCCATAATTTGTAAATTCAAAACGCGTTGCATATAAATATTTCCATCTTGATGGACTCTAATAAATTTCGAACAGAACATAGATGTTGTATTTCTGTTGAAGAAAGTTTTCTCATCTAATTCTGACAAACTAGAGTAATAAGGATTACTGTTTTCATGCAAAACATCATAACTTCCACCTGCAGCAAACGAATCGAACAAATGTGTATTACCTTCAATGTTTTTATTGCGGAATAATAACGGCATTGATTTATAATCCAATGACACATTGTTAATATCATCGCATCTTTCATTATTGTTAAACAATAATAGCCCATCCGGAACTAATTCTAACATCATGTTATCATCAACACCTTTGGCTAAATCTAAACCAGCCATGATATATTTCCAATAAATTGATTCTCGTAATTGATCCACATTTTCATATGAAGGCATAAAGAATTTTGCTACTGTTTCTCTATTAAATTCGCGAGTAAGCGGTTTAACGAAACTAGTATCTGGTAATTTATCTCCCAAAACCAATGTCTCCATTTTCGTACCGTTAGGTACGAAAATGTACAACTTGTCGTTTTCGACATGAAAATATCCATTTGATACCTTTCCTTGTAAATTATCCGGGTTGATAGTTTGATCTTTAAACTCGTATACACATGAATATAATTTACCTGTAGCGCATAAAAATACATTTACTACAGCACAGTTTTTAGGAGGATTTTCCAACATCATAGTGTTGGAAAATTTGCATACAACGATAAAGCTACGCATTGTTGTTGCTGCCATTCTTTCGTTAGATAACTAAAACATAAATTCAATTTTTAAAAACTGAAAAATATAGTTATTTATAACTATGGGTGCAATTACTTCATCCATTTATGATATCATTTATTATTCTTCGCCAGATTTCGAAGAATTTTATAATACAGAAAAACATCATTATGTAGTTCGAGAAGATAGTAAAACATGTTTTGGTTTCGAAAGTTGCGATAATAAATACATTGCGGGTGTTTTTAAAGATAATAGAGTTATTAATGGTGTAATATGTGATGAAGAAAAAGCAATTATATACGTAAAAGGAAGAAAAAAATTGACGTATTTACGTGAACCAGAAAAACGGGATCCACCTAAAGAGACAACGGTATACGATTCATATACTGGTTGTTAATTTTTTTTAAAAAATGATTTACATTAAATCATAAACATGGAGTGGAAATCGGAAAATGAACTATTCAATGATATTAACAATAACAGAGTTTATATTGATCTTTTACAAGATAAAATAGAACCTAATAAATGTCGTGAATATCCTACATGTTGTATATCAAATCAGCAATTGTTATTTTTGGATAATATATTATTAGTATATGATTTGACTATTGCACCATTTGTTTATTGTGTTAATACAATCAAACGTGGTGATCTTAGAAAAGAAACTATCACAGGAACACATCCATTTGATTTTCGTAATAACATTATATATAGTAATCCACGTTCCATGTATAGAAAGGCTCCATTAGATTTGGGATATATAGCCAAATTTAAAACATCATTTGGAAATGTGATACTAGAATTTGATAACAATTATATTGGCGAGAACAGTAGTCCACAATCATATGTTGTTAATTTATATATTAATGGGGTTCGAAGAAGGTTAATACCTATAGATATGAGATCACCAGCTTCACCTTTATTCCAATATATGGAATAAAAAATTAAATTACATCATGTATATCCAAATTATGATATCTACAAACAGTACGTAATACTTCAATAGAAATTTTGGACGAAAATTTACGCATAAACATTCTAATATCTGTTTTGTATGATAAAGCTATCATTAATTTCTCATCGTAAAAATTTTTTTTCTCAATAAATATATTACGGTTATTTTTAATAGACCATTCAATGATGTTATAGTAATCATATCTAAATGGAATGAGAGGTTTGATATAACAATTTTTATGCGCTAATAAAAATGGATCAATATAATCATACTTTATTGGATTCCTCAATTTTACTTTACAATTACATTTAACCGTTATCATAGCAGCTAATATATGTGGTATATTATTATCTAATGCTCTCAAAACAAATTGTTCACATAATAAATCATGATGAATAACACTGTGCGAATCTAATATAAATTTTTTCCAACCCCATTCGTTATCAGTTATATGCCACATTTTTGTGATCGGATCTAATGGATCAAATGTTGATTTGTCGATCAACTGTAAAGCAAAATCCATGCCCGTTATATCATTATCATAAAACGAATAAGCATACATTTTTTTAAGATCGAATTTTATATCAATGAATTTTTTGGAAAGATTTCTGTAGACATTATACGACATCTCATAAACAGTATCAGGATCATAACCACTTATGATATCTGTACATTCCAATAAATATTTCGTTTTGTTGTATTTAATATATTTTATTTCGTCGAGTAATTTCAATAGGTCTATGTTTTTATAAATGTTTCTGTAATTTATTTTTTCTGTTTCGAATTCAAATATTTCAGATGAAAATTCATGAGGTTTCCTTGCTTTTTTAAAGCCATATATTTCAAGCAATAATTTTGGTATATCATATTTATTGATAAAATGAAAATATACATAGTCATATTTTTCGTATAAAAATTTGCATACAGCAAATGATTTATCAATGACGAAATTATGTTTCGTTCTCATAATGTTATCGTATCTGATAACATTTTCGTATAACAATACCGTTATTAAGGAATTCAACATATCTTTATCGGACGAAAACATATCTATTATATAATTTATCGATTCCACACTCGTTTCGTAATGTTTGAATTCGTCAAACTTAAAATTCGATGGATAATATTCAAAATCTTCTTCTGTAAAAAATGTCTCGAAATTTATATCACTTTTATATATCGTATTAAATGATTCGGCTATTCTCTTAGCTAACGATAAACGATTTGATAATATGGCATACACATATGTTTCTGTATGCGCAGAACACTTTAATATCGTATCGAATAAAATATCATCATCAAACATATCTAACATATGATTGATAACATATCTTGGATATTCTAAAGCTTCGTGTATACCATAAATTGCGTATTCCTTTTGTGTGTGTAAATTAAATAAAAGATAATCGTATATTATGGACGTTATATCATTATCAAAATAGAATGCGATAATTGTTTCTGTTTGAGGAATAGGATTCATTTTATAATATAAAATGAAATCATTTTTTATTTAAAAAATGAAAGTTTAAGCTTATTATAACATCATGTGTTTCTCACGAAACGTGTGGTCTTCTAAAGAAGATCTTATTCGTGATATAAATAATAACGAAATATATGTCGAAATTAATACACAAAAAATAACAAGATTCCAAGATACTAAGAAAGATTACTTCGTAAATAATAATAAATTCGATAATTGTTTCTGTGAAAAAATGGATCCCATTTTGAGATGCGCGTATAAAGATTCTATATACGAAGATACATGTATGGATTTTTGTGAAACATTAAATATATGTAACGAAAAAACCATCAGGGATTTTTGTTGCACAAAAGAAATCGAAAATAAGCCGTGTTTATTTTGTTGTTGCATTCCGTGTAATATATGTTTTTGTTCAACAGTATGTGCGATATCTACCATTACACACAGTGTATTGTGTTGTTATGATTGCACGAGTAATATTTGTAATAAATGTATCGATTGTAATAAACGATGTGATTTACGTGGATACACGATTAACAATACTCAACCTTTTGATTTCCGTGGGAATATGGTATATGAAGATACAACATGTCCATATTGTATTGCTCCTAAAAAACTCAGTTTTTCAACTGAATTTAAGACAAATTTTGGAAAGGTAAAACTTGAATACAATAAGAATTATACAGCCGGACTAGACCCTGAAAAATATGGTTATGTATCTAAGTTATATATAGATGATATCGAGCAAAATATTGTTCCAATTAAAAACAGAGGTATCGTACCTAGTGTTGGTAATGATTGTGCTAATATTGTTAGGCAATATATGGAATAATTTATAAAAAATGATTTTTTTTTAAATGTAAAATGTACTGCTGCATTAAATGGAAATCTGTCGATCAATTAATAGATGATATAAATGATAACAATATATATGTCGTTACGGAAGGTTCCAAAATAACTAGATTTAATAGAATACATGAATATGCGCCATGCGAAGAACGATCTTATATTGATAAGGTTCATTTTATATTTTGCGAATATCATGATGAATGGATAGATTGTTGCGATAAAATAAATTTATGCGATAGAGATGTTTATTATAGCAGGGATAATAATTGTTGCGAGAGTTGTGTTATATGTAGCAAAAGCTGTTTCTGTAATTTCTGGTGTTTGCCTTGCACTATAGGTTCATATATTATATCGATACTCATATCTCCTCTAGTTTTATGTTGTAAATATTCATACGCATGTTGCTGTGCTGTTTATTATTGCAATAAAAATTGTGATTTACGTAGATCTATAATAGTCAAAACGAGTCCTTTTGATTTTCGTAGTAATATGATATATGGGGAATCACAACCAGCATACATTACACCTCCAGAATTAGCAACACTTTATACAGAATTTAACACTAGTTTTGGTAAAGTTGTATTAGGATACAATGATAAATACAGAAGAGGAAATTCTAATTATCTATATGTTAATTATTTGAGTGTTGATGGATTTGATTATCGAATAGAACCAGTGGAAAGTCGATGTGTTATTTCCTTTGTAGGTAAGGATGTTGGGGGTATAATAAGGCAATATATGGAATAAAAAAATGATTTTGTGGGTCTTTATATCAATGGAGACCATCTACGAAGAACCAGATATTGTTGAACCTATAAAAGAAGTCCCGTTTCAAATCACAAAATTGCCTGAAATAGTGATTGTTAGGGAGAAATCTAACTCAGGTTCTTCACAAGATGATCTTATTAAGAAGACTTCAGTATGTGAAGATATTTGGGAACATTTCGAGATATTAATTGATGGATGCCATGATTGCTATCGGGAACCAGCTTGTTGTTTAAGAATAATAAGCACTACATGTATAACTTGTGTTATTTGTGTAGGTATTTCTCTTGCATTCACGTATTTGTAATTTTTTTTGCGAAAAAAAAATGATTTTTTACATCATATTAACAATGGCTGTATTCTCGCATTGGCGTACTCCTGATGAACTGGCAAGATCTTTTTATCGACGAGAAATAACAGCATCTGTTTGGTCTTTTCCGGAACCAAATGAGTTTATACTGTTTATCAATCCATGCACAGGCTGCGGAGAATTGTGTTATGAGAGCAATTACAAGACTAGTATTGGTGAAGCAGGAACACCTTTCGTGGAGCACGTAAGATGGAACGAATTCTGGGAAGGTACATGCTGCAGGTGTTGTCAGACGGAATGGTATGATGATGATTGCACAGTTCCGAGTATAAGACTATGTCTTTGTCCATGCACGTGTGTATTTGTGTCTATTGCAACTATAGCATACATCCCGTATGCTATTACCCATCCGCTGTGCGATAAAACCGAAACATCAGGTATTGCATCACCTTCTGGATTGATGAAGTACGTTTCTTTAAAAAGAAATTGTTGCTTTAAAAATGTCGTGTCCGAGTTTGATGCTCCTTTTGGACATGTTTCTATCAAATTTAATGGAGATAATGGACTTAGTCCAGGAATTGCAACTTCCGTCTGTATAGACGGTCGTGAAATCGGATATTGTCCATTCAAGCAAAGTATGATCCTTTGAAAATTGATTTTTTTTAAATATTTAGAAATGAAACGCAATATCTTTAGATCTAAGGATGTATACATTGATATTTATTGCGATGATAACAATAAAAAAAACGACACAAGAGGAGCGTATTTAGTTTTGTTTAAGATATTCTTATTTTCATTACTAATGACTATGGTTTTATATCACATAAATTTGTATATTAAATCATTAAATTCATTTCAAGGAAAAAGATATCTTTATTACCACGATTTTTGCGATATCAATATGTTTTCGAATTTAACCATTTGATTATCAAGTTTATCGCCCGTATTGCAAATACTTATTTTTTTTACATCATTAATGCAATTACGCAATCCAATAGATAAAAGTTGCTTATTAATGCTATAGTATAAATAATTAATGTTGTAATAACTCAAATTATTCGGCACAACGAATTCATCTTCTGTATTTGCATCAACTCCAATATTTTGTATTTTAATGTGTTTTAAAGCAGAGTTTAATAAAACATTTGTTCTATAAAATACATCGCGATCACAACATAATAAATTATTGCGTTCGTATAATCGTTTTATGTCTGCGAATACATTTTTGTAAGTATCTAAATAAGGATAATATATGGTAGAATTGAGAAAATTATTTATATTGTGAAAAAGGTACATATTTGTATACCCCAAATTATTGTAAAATAATTCTTCGTTTAATGTGTTCATGTTAAATTTTTCGATTATGTTAATCATATAATACAAAGAAATATCGTTATCTATATAACGAGCATCTAAATTGGAAGACTTCGCGATGTCGTAGATCGCAGTATTTAATTTTTCTTCATTATAACCGTGATAAATATTGCAACTTATTACTACATCAAAATTACCGCATACACTGAATACTCCACTATTTATACCTCCTACCGATCTTTCGATTTCAAATGGATGGTAATATGACTCTTTTTTTCCTACATGTCTCATATAATCATTTGTTCGATAAGCTGATTTTATATGTATTGCGTTCATGACGCCATATTTTACTAATGTCTGTATGAATTCCAATGATGCTTTATTTATGAATAAATTTCCATGTACTGCATATCTATAATTTACTCCTAATTTTTCAACCGCGAACGTTATAACATTTGAATTCGATGATATTATAGAATGATATATTACTTTGTCATGATCTATTTTTTTATCTTCCAATAATTCGTAAACAATTGGAGCTATGTTGTTTATGTTTTCCAATGACATGTAAAACTCATCTATAGTATGTTTTTTATTTTTAAGCATTCGCTCAGTACCATGTTTTAATACGCAATCGTATATGTTGCCTTTTATATACCTATATATATTAATTGCGCCTGACTTTACTACGTCTTCAGCATTAATATACAGTATATTTTCTTCAATGAAACTATCAACAATATCTTTTTTGTAATAGTAAAATTTCAATATAATATCTCTGAACATAGAGTTGTCGTTATACATTTCCAATGCCTGTTCTAAATAGCCGCCATCGCATAATCCTAATAAAAAATAACACTTTTTTATATGTTCGCTTTTTTTATAAAACATAATTCCTGCTTTACCGGCAGTGTATGAGCACAAAAATTTTGGATAATAATAACTACATATAATATTTGATAAATTTGGTGTATATATATTATTAACACAACTCCAAATAGGATCCATTATGTTACATAACTAAAATTATTTTAAAAGATATAGATGAAGAGACCGTTGAAATGGTTTCGCGCAGGTAGAAAAATAGTAGTTAATGATAAAATGCAAAGATACACATATACGCTATCTGAGAATCCTGGGGAAAATATGGAATTTAAGCCAGAACTTACTCCTGAAAAAATGTTGTCAATGGGAGTATTCGAGGGTAAATATCTAAACGATTGTTTTAATGAATTTCCATCCGAATGGTATCGTGGTAAATTTTCTGATGTACCTGATGAAACAATTAATTATTTTGGTATAAAATCAAGACTATCACTACAAGAATGGGAAAAACGTGGGTGGATATTAGGTAAAGACGTACGTGGGTGGTTTCAATGGTATTGTAGATATTGGCTTGGTAGGCGAGATCCATCTGTTGATTTGATACAAATAAAGAGATGGTTTGCTTTTCGTAGACATAGAGGTCAGATAGTTAAAAGCTTGGAGAAAATTAATCAACGATTGACGAAAAAAGAAATGATGATACATAGGCCCAGACAAAGACAAGCATTATTACAATGGGCATACAATCCGTTTGTAAATTTAAAATTTGAAAAATAATTGTATTTATTGTAATGTCTACAAAACGCTTAAAATGTCTTGTACGTAGATTTATTGATGCTTTCAATGAGGGTAAGCGTTCTGGTGAATTTGACATCCAACAAATTGATAAAAACAATTATGATGAATATATGATTCTATTAACACCTAAAGTAGGTATATATGCTGGACAAAAACATGTTATCAATATGAAGCTCAAGTATGGATCCAATGAAACATACGAATACCCTCTTTCTCCTCCGTATTTAATTTTTACAACACGAATTTATCATGCCAATATTTCAAATTTAGGTGTTATATGTTTGGATATATTAAAAGAGCCTGGAGCTTGGTCTCCTGCATACGATTTCATACAAATTATACAAAGTATAAATCTTCTGCTAATGGAACCGAACACGAAATCCCCGTTGAATGTACAAGCAGCGAAAGATTATGATAAATGCGATAAAAAATATAAATTATCTGGATCAGATAATAAAGAATTATATTTCGCACAGTATAAAGAAATAGCAGATAAATTTGCTAACACAGATATAACAGTATGTTTTAGCTTATTTCCGCAGTTAAACAATCTTCCTCATAACGATATCGAACACGCAATTGATCTATACGAATCATTATCAGTAGAGAAAATTGCAAAGACTCCGTCTATTAAAAAAAATAGATGGGACAAATATAGACAAGGCAAATAGAATATTTTTTTGTTAAATTTGAATTTAATCAACTATATAAGTATGCCTTTATTCTGTGAAATTTGCAACAACTTACTTAACATTATTTCTACAGCAGATAGTTTTCATTTTCAATGTTCTTCTTGTCTTGAGAATTATGCATCAACCGTCGAAGATAGTATGAGATACGAGAATATTAAAGGAACCAATTTGGTAATGTATCAAACCATTTTAAGTACTGCAAGTAAAGATCCCATGAATCCAAAAGTATACAAAGATTGTACATGCGGAGGTAAAATAGTTAGGCAAGTAAGGTTAGATAGAGATATGCGTCTTGTAAATGCATGTATTTCTTGTGAAAAACAATGGATAGAAGGAGTAGAAGAAAAAGACGAGTAATTACATAGTAACCATAGATGAAGTATTAGGCGTAAATTCTGGTTCGTTATTCATATTAAGTAATTGTTGTTGACTTGTGCTATTACAAATTTCGTTAAGATTCAATTTCATAGGTGTAATAATGTCTGCGCCTAATAATTCACTAGCACGAGTTAGTAAAATACTATCGGCTTCTATTTTTGAATCACCGAAATTTGAAACTACTCCTCCATATATATCGATTGCATTAGTTGGGTCTGGTAATTGCACAACGTTTGGATTGTGTTCAAATTGTTCTTCATCAGCTTTACCACTAACAAAAGCTTCCGACATCCATCTACATGATGTAGTATTGACCGGATATCTATCTGGTACAGGCGCTCTCATTTCTACAACCATATCATTAAGATTACGACCTCTATCTTCATAACTATTCATCATCATACGTCTCATATCCATACCGCTAGGATTATACCTTCTTTGCGGTACTGCTGATCGCTCGCTACACATACATTTATGTAATAAGACGAGTACTAACACCACAGCTACCGCTGAAATCAAATATTTCATTTGTTCATCTGTTAACCACATCCGAGTTATATATAAAATTATATATAAACAAATAAATAAAAATATTCCTACATGGAACATATGTTCTATTAGATATATAATGAATGACGTTGTCGAAAATTTGAATTCTGTTGACCCAATGAAAGGTTATAAAATACTTAACAGCGTAAAGCCGAGATTTTTGCAATCAAAGTTTCCTTTCAGTAAATTAACATCTGATAAAATCGTGTTCACACAAAACACTGTTGAACTTTTAGTAAATAGAGAAGAAGAGAAAAAAGGTGGGGACGAATATATAGCAACTATTGTTGTTTATCATTTATGACAAGTCATAAGATACATATTTTACCTGCTCAGTATATACAATTTGACCAAATATCCGAAAATATACGAATAATAGCATCAACAATATTGTTCTTGCGTGAAATAACTAATACTGAACCAATAGAAATATACTCAAAGGAATATGGTATAGATTACGTCAAACATTCAAATAATAATATCAAAAGAAGTATAGAAAGGGGTATTTATAACGTGCTAGTAAAAGCTAGAAAAATTAGTAAAAACACTAAGTTTTACATTAATATTAATTTCTATGTAAAACCAAATAACAAAAAAAAGTTATTGGAATCTTGGCGTATACAATACATATATATAGATTCCATTTCTTATAAATATCGACGAGATAAAATGATGGAAGTTCTATTTTATATACATCAAGATGCTGTCGATTCTATGGATATTATATGTTCACATATTTCTTCGAATGGTATAACATGCAATATGTTGTTTGATATACAGTTGATTGAAAAAACGGAAGAATGTAAAAGTCCTATAGCACGGCTTTTTAGTTCAATAAATATTTCTAATCTGAACTTTAATTAATTTTTTTTAAACATTAAAATTTTGATTTTATAATCAATGTATAACACCATGGAAGAATCTTGGGAAGAATTACTTAACGATATACATAGTGCCGAGGTGTCAACAAATAATGATGCTGATACTTTCATGAATAATTCACACAAGGAAATAGATTTATCATTTAACGGAAACAATGAACCGGAAGTTAAAAAGAAACTATCGTCTTGTGAATGTGGAGGTAAACTTTTCGCAAAACGTAATTATTTGGTATGCCAAGATTGTGGTCTTGAATCACAAAATTTGGTTAATTCAAGCGAAGAACAATACAGTGTGTCAGCCAATACTGAATGCAATGTTAATGATAATGGTTTCATGGCTTTATCTATCATTGGCAAAGGGTCATATGGTCTTCAAAGGAGTCTGTACATGACATGTGCAACATACAAAAAGTATAGTAAAGGTGCTACTTTACGAGTTATGTTTGAATGGAATACACATTGTAAAGAATATCACATACCAAAAAATGTCATTATTGAAGCTAATGAAATGTTCGCGAAAATAAAAGAGAGTGGTTATGTATATCGTAAAGACGGTAAGAAAGGTGTTCTTAGTGCTTGTTTATACTATGCATGTTATAACAATGGTATTACGAAAACACCTCGTGAGATTGCTCTGTTTTCCGGCATTGAAGAAAAATTCCATTCACAAGGTGATCGTATATTACATGATCTCAATGAAAAAGGAGTTATTACTATACCTACGCGTGTAAATCCCATTGATGATTATGTATCGAGATATATGGATCTATTACAAATTCCAAAAAAATACAAAGATTTTATTATTGAATTGATAGAAAGGGCTGAACGACATAAACTACACCTCATTCATGATAGTCAACACAATACCAAATGTGTTGGCGCGTTGTATATGTTAGTTGAAAGGGTACCTGAATTGCGTGTTCGTATCACAAAAGATATGATAGAGGAAAAATGTGGAATGTCAAAGACGACATTTATTCGGTATTACGATGTACTCTGTAAATATCACTATAAAGTCAAAAAAACATTTAAGAGGCATCATATTCCTATGAAAATAGAATGGAGAGATGCTTAGATGGTATCGAAATTATCGATAATAGCATTGCTGGCCATGTCGTTAACATTCCATATCTCAAATATATTATCAGTAATATGCCTTTTAATAGATAAAGGGCATCTATGTTCATCAATTTCTTTTTCAGCTATTTTTTCATAATCGGTCATATTACCAATATCAATAAATGCATGACCACCATCTTCTAATTGTTTTGCTCGCACAGCTATCACATTAGCTCTTTCAAAACTAGTCATAACTTCGCTTGTGATACGATCATCTGGTGCTATAATAATTTCCTCTTGTACAACGGTTGGTTCAAATTTATATTTTTTTGTTGGATACGTGTTGGGATTAGGCATTATAACAGATAATGCGGGTAATGTATCAATATCCTCGTCTTCTCCATCATCATCGTCAACGTAATCCAGTTCAACATTTTTTTTGTCATGATCCTCTTTAACCTCAGTAGTTTTTTTCCTAGGCATTATATCATTCTATTTATTTCAAATTTTAGCTTTAAAAAATAAGTAAGTCATGCTACAAATACTCTTTAATTTTGGATAAAGATTTTCGTGTATATTATAAAATGTCTGGTTATTAAAAAATGAATTTGTTATTATTTTATCACTATGGCGTTCTTATTTAAAAGACAACCTACTCGTGTTTTTACTAAAAAAACTGTATTTAATGTGTCAAGGATTCAACCAATGAATAAAAGCTATTTTACTAGTATTAATCACATACACAGACCATCACACCAGTTTACTATGTTTAATGCTTCAAGTACACAAACAATGGACAAAAACTATTTTTCTAATAATAATCTCGTACAAATACAATCGCGTTCGTTTACTAAAAAAGAGATTAATGTTAGTAATGAATCACAATCAGTTAAGCATAATTATATAAATTTAAACTTAGTAATCAGAATGGTTCTAATGTGTGTAGTTGGTTTTACGATAGGAGCGTATTACGGAATATTTATAGTAAAGTTATTCGGTTTGTTTCTGATGGGAATTATTTTATCAATGATTATGCTATGTTATTTGTTAATTGTAGTATTAAGTGTGTTATTAGCATCACTTATTCATCTAATTGATAATCTTTCTTAGACATTTTTTTTATTTATTGTAAAAATTGAATAATACGTTTATTATAAACGTGCAACATGGGTGCTTGTGTATCAAACAAGAGTAAACAGGAAACAAAACAAAACAATAATACATCTACAACATATGAAACTCCGAAATACAATACACCTACAACATATGAAACTTCAAAATACAATACAGTTTCATACGACACTTATAATAGAGAACTTTGTTTGGTATGTAATAGGAATAGTGATCATTGTAGATGTGGAACTGATTTAACAGATAACTCTAGAAATTTTAATTATTAATTATATTTTTTGTATCGAAAATAGTAATCCAAACACTGAATTCCATATTGATATTCCGGAAAAGTCGGTATAATTATCTACCAAAAAAATACATCTAATAATCATTATTTCATTTCCATTTGATCAGGAGCACTAGGCGCCGCAATATACTTTGCGCATGGTCTTCTACTAGAAATAGGTAATAATTTTTCTTCGATACCATCGATAAATAATTTTTCAACAAATGCTTCTTTGTGTTTATTTTCTTCCGAATAGTCTTTATCATATAATAATTCAACTTGACCAAACGGCGCATTAAATTTGGTAATAAATGATACTTCCGATGGTGGTACAATTGATGAACACTCTGAATGACTATAATCCATATATTTTTTTATTTCTACTGGATATGTTCCTTTTATAGTTTGATATCTCAAATCATCTTTACATAATAGACATAAGCATAAAGTACATGGTGAAAGAACTGTCTCAATTCCAGCTATAATAACTAGCGAAGAGAAATAAATCACCCAAGATGATACAATAAATGGTGCTGAAAGCATAATTGTACATGGATCATTTGTTCTATTCAACGAACATACACAGAAAAACTCTTTATTCTTAAATTTAGAATAACAACACCCTGTATATCTGATACAGTGATTAAATCTATTAATATGTTCTTTAGATGGCATATTAAGTATATTGCATTTTATATACTCATCAATATACTTATATTTACATATCAAACAACACATACTACAGTATGATTTTTGCGGGTCTGTACCACATTTTTCATCGAAAAATGATCTATTGAAAAGCAAACAATCAGTCAAAATACATGCATCAGTTATTTTTCTTGATTTTATACGGTCTTTGGTATTCATATTAACAAATATATTGTTATTGTTAATATCATCAATAAGGTGTTCCCTTGTTTTCCAGTAGTTAAACTTTGCCATTTTATCTTTTGTATAAAAATCAATTTTTACAAAAAAAAACTAATTAGTTCCGCAGTATTCCATCACAATTGAATCAGGACCTTGAATAATATGATTGCTTATATTGCGCATCCCAATAGGTTGTATATCTTCTTCTATTCCATTTATATATAATTTGATAACAAATGCCGTTTCGTTTTTTTCTTCGATAGAATAATGCTTATTATATAAAATTCTAACTTCACCAAACGGTGCAATAAATTTTGTTTCGAATCCTGCTTTTGCAGGAGGAATACAATATTTACAATCAACGCCATCATATTCCATATTATCTTTAAAATTAGTAGGATTTGTTCTAGTAATAATTCCTTTCCTTAAATCTCCGTTGTACATCATAATAGCACATAATTCGCATGGCATAAAACATGTTTCTATAATGGCTGAAATAGGTATACATAATACATATCCAAGGCGCTTCATAAACATACATATTGAAAATATGTAACAGCATAAATATGTGGGATGAAAACAACAGCAATAATATATTTTAGACTTTTTATTAACACAGGAACAAGCATTTTCAGCAAATTTATTCCATCTTTTGATTTCTTTTTCATCAAGATCTTCTTTACACGCGCATAGTAAACAACATAAACTACATTTTGAGTCAATTTTATTACTATAATATTCGCTGCATTTTCTTGTAGTAATTTTATTAATACAGAAATCTTCTAACCAAACAGTAAAATTATAGCAATAGGCATTACTTTCATTTCTTCAGAGAGCATATTAACATATAAGTTATTATGATTGATATCCGATATTAATTGCTCTTTCGTTTCCCAATAGTTGTTTTTCTTCATCGTACGTAGTTATAATATAAATATATTTCATTTTTTAGGTATCACTATTATGGAAAAAATGAAATGTATATAACATCTATCAATATGACCGAAGCAAAATATGAAATTACCGAACGTGAAGAAAAACACAAGAATTACACTGATGGTATTATGGAAGTTAAATTAAATGGTGTGCTTCATAGTGATGCGGATTATCCATCTGTAATTATACATCGTTCTGGTGGATTATTATGCGAAAAATACTATTTCGAAGGTAAATTACATCGCGTCGAAGGTCCAGCTATAATCAATTACTATACTGATAGTATATATATAAGTGTTCTATATTTCAGAAATGGTATGAAACATCGCGAAGATGGTCCTGCATTTATTAAATATCAGGCTAACTGTCGTGTCGGAAGCGAACTGTATTATATTCATGATAAACTTCATCGCGAAGATGGCCCAGCAAAAATATCTTATAATAAATCGGGAATTATACAATCTGAGCAATATTATATTCATAATAAAAAGATGTGCCGATTTAATTTTATTAAATATCTGATCAAAAAAAATACTAATTTCGCTAATTTGCAATGTATACCGTTTGATATTTTGGGAGTTGTATTGGATTATCACTTTTCATAAATTATTCTAATAAAAAAACAAACTGTGTGAATATATTAATATTTTTTGTTTGGTAAAATTTTTCTTATGAAATATTCCTCATTCAAATCTATACGCCTTTTCTTATAAGGTGTCCTTCTGACGATGTTATCGTCAATGCATTTTAATCTCTTATTTCCTTTATAAATCATGAAATATCCTGTTCTATCTGAACTGTAATATATATGGTCTGGTATATTCATTTCAATTAATAATTCATTATCATTTTGGCTCAAAATTCTGCAGAAATACATTATTAACACGTTAAAAAAAATCATTTTTTATCTATAATTTACTCGGCATCTCTGTATCCATCGTCATAATCGTAGTAATTATATTCACCTTCCTCATATTGTTGAATACCAATATTATTTACACACAAATCATATATGGAATCGATAAAACTGATGTCAGTCTGTACAACATTAATTATTTCATCCGAAATAACGTTTAAATGAACATGTAGTAATGGCTTAAAATTATAATTTGTATATGCTTTATATAATTTACTCACATCAGAGTTATTAACGTTAGGTACTATTTTGATTGGAATTGTACCACGTTTTTCATTGAAAAATCCGAAAATAGGTGAGTTAATATTAACATAATCAAGCCCTATTTCTAGTAATTGATTAGGATTGACGGTTGTTTTACCGTCAACACGCGTGTTTGTATGAATTATTAAGGAATCATAGGACATATATAATGATATAATACGACATACGTTATCTTCGTCAATATTATAAACGTGGATCATATACAAGATATTATCACAAACATGAATAATAGTTTTATAATTTAGTACGTGGCACTTATGTGATGCATCATCTTTGTAATGTGCAATACCACTAATAATGTTGCCATTATCAAAATTACCTACAAATACGTAGTCCTCTGTGTTTACGATAGCGCGACCATGTAATTTACCGTTTATATTTTCACCAATGGATGAATATTTTTCCGGTAATTGGAAATGGAAAATGAATTTTTTTGTTTCTCCGTTGAAACGTTTTTCTATTAATTTGCGTTTATCGCTAGATAAATCGGTAATTTTTTGTTCCTTAACACGAGACATAATTACCCTATTGTTTTAATTCAGTTTTCATTTATGAAAAAAAAATACTACCCTCAGGATCTACATCGTATAAGTTTAGATAATACGTAAGTTCCTGCTAAAATTGCGCCACTTATCGCGATAATTTTAGGCGTAATATAATTTATTCGTTCTGGAGCTTTTTGTAAAGAGGAATTACTTTTATCCGGTGCGAATAAAATATCCGTTTGTTCAGTATAATTTAATCCATACGGAAAATTGTATTGGAATTTATAGTATATACATTCATTGTTAAATAATTTAAATATGATTTTACTAATCATTCTACATTTTGTATCATAACGAATCCAATTATACACGTCTTCGCGCGCAAGTCCTGGATTATTAAATATCTCGCGGAATATATGACCTATTGGTGTATATTGATCTTCTGAGCATTTTTGTTCTATGTTGTTTTGCCCGTACATATCTACTATTTTAATCCATGTGGAAAGTGGTACTAAATGTATCCACATAGATAATTCTGTTTTCTTATTTATAAATGACAAAGCCGCTGCAATATATATACTGTAATTCGTAACTTTGTACGCTTCAATTAACATATTTAATTTTATGTCGTTCAATAGTTTTTTATATCTTTTATCTGTATAATCTATTGATCCGAGTGCAGGATACTTATTTTCAAACATAGCGTGAAAATTATCTAATATAGATATTACATCTTTGATGTGAATATTTTTCTGTTTTACGCTTGTTCTTTTACTTATAAGTACTTTAATACATTTGTACATGTCTACGACAATTTTCAACAAATTTGACGGTGTTCCAACGTCTTCGACGCGTAATTTTGTGTTAAATGGAATATGTTCATACAATTTCCATAATTTCTGCCAATCTCGGTCGAAATAAATTTCAACAATTGGGTTTTCCGTTACATTGAAATATAATTCACGCATGTATTGTTTACCATCGCGCCCACAAGAATAATCGTCAATTATTCTTGTGTCTGCGTTTGAAAACAAGATACGTTCAAATAATTCATCTGTAAACCCTAATCTTTGTATATGTGCGAAATATGAATCAGTATAGATTTTACCAAAACGATAATTTATATATATCATTGAGTATCTCTGCTCATGCCGCAAAAATTTCAAAACAATATCGGAATCTCGAGAATATGCCGAGATTACGAAACCGACCACAGTAATTAATATACATTTTTGTGATGCTGGAATTTGTCCGAAATAATTTATAAATAAAGACTTATATATTTCGTGGTTCGTATGTTTTGCCATATAATTTATTAATTTATATAGAAACCCGCTAATATATAAGAATATATTCAACAAATATCCCTTGTCATTTACGTAATGGGCGCTCTGTATAAATCCTTCGAATATATTGTCCAATAATACGTTAAGAGGAACGTAATATTTTTTGTTATTGCTATCAAATATTTTTGGTAAATTATGATATTTAAGTTCCAAAGGAACGTCGTCAATATTTCTGATTTTTTCGTGGTATTGTGGCCGATTAGCAAAATATTCCAAACATATTTCTCTATCATATGCGAAAAAGTAACAGAATGCTTCAATCGGTATATCCGTCATATAATATAACTCAAGAGTAGAAAAGTAACTCTGTATACAAACAGACGTATCTATTATCATATACGGAGATAATAATTTGATCAATGGTTGGTATACATATTCATTAGTATTTGCTTTGTTTTTTGGTAATAAAGATTCTTGATTGTAATCCATTTTTTAATCGTATTATCACTGCTTGTTATTCAAATTTTGATGGCTTCAAAAATTCATGTTCCGTAATATAAAAAAATGATTTTATCGGTAATAAAATCATCATGGCAACTTTCAGAAAATTTGTCGATATGATGTCAATAGATATCATATTTCACAAAATTAATGAATATACGCCATTACAAAACTTCACCAATGTCAATAGACAATCCAGACAAATTAAGTATAAATTTGGTAATATATCATTATTTAGTATAAAATTTGTTATGAACAATATCACGTATGATTATTTTAATAATTTTTACAATATTATTAAACTGACGCTGGAATTTCCAAAACAATATAATAGGATAGATATTGACAACATAATGAGTAAACACTCGTTGGGTTTTATTGAAACTGTTGTATTAGGAAATTATAAAGGTACAGATTTATCAGCATTTCGTCATGTAAAAAAAATTGCTATAATTGATATGAAAGATGTAAGAAATTTGGAACCATTGCGATATACTAAAAGAGTAGCGTTTAGTCAATGCTATTCAAAAAAAGAATATTATCGTGAGCGTTTTAATGGAGCTACTTACAATGATTTGGTTAAAATATTTAGAAATAACACGAATACAGCACAAATAATTATGAATGAGATGCAAAGAGACGATGAGAAAACAAATGATTTTGATATGACACATTTAAAGGATGCTGATGTTGTATTTATTAAACATTGTAAAGGTATGAAGAATATGCATGAATTGGCAAATGTTACACGTGTCAGAATCCTTGAATGTGATTTACATTTTGATATTTCATGTTTACAAAACGTTAGGGATTTAGACATTCGGTATTCAAAAAATATTACGGTATCGAAACCTATGCCAAACATACGCGCATTAATTACGGATAATCCAGTTATCGCTAATTCTAACATGTTCCCGAACCGGATCAGATAATATTTTTTTTAATAAGACAGCTATTCTTTACAAAAAAATTAACTCGTTTTGGTTTCTTCTTCGGGTTCTTCCACGACAGGAAGAACGCAATCAACACTCAAATTCTGCAATACATGCGGAAATCTTGTGCTCATAACCGGTTTATTGACGATACTGTCAGGTATCGTATCAATGTCAAACACGATACGATCTGTTGATCCACAACCGGTATAGTTATTGTACAAGTTCAATAATCTGCTGTTGCCAGACTTAAAATCTGCAGTAATATTGGATATTACCCATTTACTATCTTCGTATCTGGGTAAACGACTATTTATAGTCATTTTATGATTGATTATTTGCGCCACGATTCTTGGGTTGCGGGATAAACTAAAATTATCCCTTGTATTTGAATACAGTATTACGTTAGTCGAATCCATGTATACCGCAATGAATAAGCAATAATTAGGCCAATCGTATGTGTTGTAAGCATGTATCATGTACAATTGCGTCCCCACAATGTTTATGACAGTTTTGTAATCCAATACATATGTTGTATATTTGTTATCTTTGTTTTGAATAACTCCATTTTTCAATGTATTGTTTTCGAAATTGCCAATTATAACGTCATGATCCGTTATGACAATCCCTTCACCTTCGTGTTTTCCATTAATAGTTTCACCTATATAATCATGTTCTGGTGGTAAAACTATTTGAAATCTAAATTCCGAACGCGATGCGGGCGCCGAATTAAAGAATTTTTCAATTTCAAGTCTTGACGCAGAATTTGTTTTAACAATATTCCTATTAAATTTCCTCAATTTCGCTTCACGAAATAATTTATTATAATCAACCTTATCATTAGGCTCAATGAAAGACCAAGTATAAAACCTATTGGCATCCTCATTATCAGACTCATTATCAGACTTATCGTCAGCCTCATTATAAGACTTATTGTATAAGTCTGACAAGTAATTGAAGAAATTCATAATTACGTGTTGTTATATGGTTGATATAATTCATTTTTTTTAATCGCAAATTATTGATTATTTCTAATTCTAATGTGGAATTGTCGTTAAAAAATGAATTATATCAACCATATAACAAACAATAATATGACTAGTGGTTATGAAACGTATTGTTGTCATTTATATGAATCTGGTGATAGATTACATGCTAAATTCGCCGATGGTGTAATAGGAGATCGTATGGATAGTGATTTTTATTACACGGATATTATATCTCTATATGAAAAGAGGAATGGTTTAATTATTAATCGAATATATGAAAAAAACGGTAATAAAATTCAAAGTATCATAAATAACGTCAGGTCATTTTTGTTTCGTGCTTATGATATTACACTTATAATTAAACAATTTAATTTTATCGGAATGCCATTTTATTATGAAGAAGGTATAAAATACGATATTATTTGGTTAGTGTGGCTTATATGCGCGGAAAAAAACGAACCATTTGATGTTAACAAATTACATTGTTCTCATCCAAATTCAATATATTTAAAGCCCGATGACTGCTATATAGCTTGTGCTACAAATTTTTCTATTCTAAATGATTTGGACGAATTTAGAAGAAGAAGTTTTTATTATTTACATGGTAAGTTAAGTAGATTACCAAAACCAAACTTTTTAACCATGAAAAACGTACAATTAGAAAAATTAAACACAGAAAGTAATATTGATTATTATCGCCGGATAGGGGCAATAAATGCGGCATTGAGAGATGAGACACCCGGGATTTGGATATGAAATGATTTTCAGTATTAGAATTATAGCAAAAAAATTACAACTAACATTTTGAATATTCCATAGTCAGCTCGCGATAACAAGCGCTACTAACAGGATAAATTTTTTCCATACTTGAAAAGTGTGGATATGGCAATCTATTTAATATATCGGATAATTCAGTACCCTTCATAGTCTGTCTATTATGAAATCGATCCAAAATTTCGAAATTTATGCCATCAGCTATATCACAGTTATCAGGCTTCAATGATATCGAGTTTGGATTAGAACAGAATAAACTGTTAATTTCAAAAGGATCATTTCTTTTGGCGTGTATAAACCACACCAACCAAATTATAGCATATTTTATGCTTCCTTCGTAATAAAAGGGAATTCCCACAGAATTTAATTGCCTAACAAGATTGGGTAAATCAAAAACGTAAAACCATAATGATTTGATATTATCGATTTTAACGGGCCTTAAATCACCGTTTTCATTAAATTTACATATGCGATCAATGGTCAAACTGCTTCTTTTTTCATCTATAGATGAATTATCCTTATAATGATAAGCAATATCTACACTTTGTCCTAATACACCAATAGTAAATTTAGCATGTAATCTATCACCAGATTCATACAAATGACAGCACAATGTTTCATACTCATTGGTATGATATGTACGGGACAGATAACCAGAACAATAACTCATAACTGTTTGTTATATGGTTGATATAATTCATTTTTTTTTATAACAAATTATAAGCCGTTTTTCATGCTTATAGTAAAATTGTCGCAAAAAAAATGGTATTGTATTTTTTTTGTATATTTAAGTGGAATAACGAAGAACAGCGGAACCATCACTAATCAACAAGAAGTTGATAGCGCTAGCAACAGCTACCAAAGTACCTTCAGTACCGGAAGTAATTACACTGGAAGTGTAGCTGAGA
>JACCDV010849480.1_pt1 | contig 48560 bp, 49 predicted proteins | sample 7446131 | NCBI WGS metagenome assembly JACCDV01 (sample SAMN15323448, study PRJNA562643) | freshwater metagenome | isolation source: river surface water | place: USA:Blue River Watershed | collected 2017-08-17
GATGCGCATCACCATCACGGCGGTATTCGCCACTGGTTGCAAACGACCAACCACAAAGACATTGGCATCATGTACCTGATTTTTGGTATCACGATGTTGCTGATGGGCGGCGCCATGATTTTGGGTGTGCGTGCTGAGTTGTTTGTGCCGGGTTTGCAGTTGATGCAACCTGAGTTTTTCAACCAATTGATCACCTTGCACGGTTTGATCATGGTGTTCGGTTTTGCCATGCCTGTGGCAACGGGCTTAGCCAACTACATGTTGCCCATGGTCATTGGTGCGCCTGATATGGCTCTGCCTCGTTTAAACAACTGGGGCTTTTGGATCTTGCCACCTGCGGCTGTGATGCTGACCTTACCTTTCTTTCTGGGCTTGGCCAATATTGGCCCGGGCGCAGTAGACACCGGGTGGACCATGTACGCGCCTTTGTCATTGCAAAGCGGCTGGGGCATGGACTTTGCGATTTTTGCGATTCACATGCTGGGTGTGTCATCAATTTTGGGTTCGATCAACGTGATCGTGACCATTGTCAATATGCGCGCGCCTGGCATGACCTTCATGAAGATGCCTTTGTTTGCTCACGGCTTCTTGGTGACTGCAATTTTGCTGATTTCCATCATGCCTGTGTTTGCCGGTGGCGTGACCATGGTCTTGATGGATCGTCACTTTGGGACGCACTTCTTCAACGCCGCAGGCGGTGGTGACCCTGTGTTGTGGCAACACATCTTCTGGTTCATGGGCCACCCTGAGGTTTACGTGTTGCTCTTGCCCATCACAGGTGCGATTCCTCACGTGTTGAGTGCGTTCACTCGCAAAGAAACCTATGGCTATAAAGCGCAGGTGTACAGCATGTGGACCATTGGTGCATTGGCCTTCGTTGTGTGGGCTCACCACATGTTCACCAGCGGCATGTCTGTGAATGCGCAGATGTACTTCATGTACAGCACGATGTTGATTTCATTGCCGCTAGCCGTATTGTTCTTTTGTTGGATTGCCACAGTGTGGCGTGGTTCCCTGACTTTTGAAACACCTATGTTGTTTGCCTTGGGATTCATCATCCTCTTTGGTTGGGGTGGTTTGACTGGTTTGGTGTTGGCCGATGCTGCGGCTGACCCTCAGTACCACAACGCCTATTTCATGGTGGCGCATTTCCACTACGCCTTGTATCCAACGACGGTGATGGGTTCGATGGCTGCTATTTACTACTGGTTGCCGAAGTGGACAGGCCACATGTTGGACGAAAAACTGGGGCGCATCCATTTTTGGATTGTCATGTTGGGCGTGAATCTGACGTTTATCCCCCAGTTTTTGGTGGGGCTGTCGGGCATGCCACGTCGCATTCCAGACTACCCCTTGATGTTTGCCGAGTGGAACAAACTCTCCAGCATCGGTGCATTCATTCTGGGTTTATCACATCTGCTCTTTATCTACATCGTGCTCAAGTGCATTCGCGAAGGTGAAAAGTCTGAAGACCGCAGTTGGGAAGGTGCAACAGGTTTGGAGTGGACGGTGCCGTCACCCGCGCCGTATCACACCTTCGAGACACAACCCAAGATTGATTAAGAATGAGCAAGACCATGGGTTTGGATACCAACGAATCTTCGCCAGTAACACCCTCCGCTGAGTCTGATCAGGCCAACGCCAAGTTGGCGGTTAAGTTGGTCATGCTTGTGGTGGTGATTTTTTTGATCACGCTTTGGAAATTTCGCCCCATCTAACCATGGCCAATCCTGAACACCGCGACCAGAAGAACATGCAACTTGCCTATCGTTTGGCGGGGGTGGCTGTTTTGTTTTCGGCCTTGGGTTTTGGCATGGTTCCCTTGTATGACGTGATTTGCAAATGGACGGGCATCAACGGTAAAACCAACACGGAGGCGGTGGCCGCTGTTTCCAATACACAGGTAGATACCTCGCGCTGGGTCACCGTTCAGTTCTTGAGCCATGCCATGCCAGGCTCCGGGTTGGCCTTCAAGCCCGAACAGTTTTCGATGCGTGTACACCCCGGGCAGATGGTCTACACCCACTACGAGGTGGAGAACGTCACGGGCCAGCGTTTTGTGGGACAAGCCATTCCGAGTGTGACGCCTGCCAACGGAGCCTCTTATCTGCAAAAGGTAGAGTGTTTTTGCTTTGATCAGCAAACCTTTGGACCGAATGAAGTGCGAACTTTGCCCGTTGTGTTTTACATCAGCAATGACATTGATCCCGGTCTTGGAACTTTGACTTTGTCATACACCTTTTTCGAGGCAGTCAAAGAGCAAGCCAGTCTGCCAACAAACAACAAAAGCCAATTGAAATTGTGAGGAAATCATGAGCCATACAACAGGAGCCGATGCAAAGGGGCATTACTTCGTCCCAGCTGCGAGCAACTATTCCACGACTTTGTCGATGGGCATTTTCTTGATGGCTTTGGGTTTGATCCTTAAAGTCAACGCAGTGCCTGAAGGTGCTTGGGCTATGCCTATTGGTGCAGCCATGATTGTGTATGTGCTATTTGGTTGGTTTGGAGAAATCATTCGTGAGAACTTGAACGGCAGTTACACACAGTGGGAAGATCGTTCGTACCGCACGGGTATGGTGTGGTTCATTTTTTCTGAGGTGATGTTCTTTGCTTGTTTCTTTGGCGTGTTGTCTTACGCGCGCATGATTTCATTGCCAGAGCTGGCTAGCTACGAAGATGCGATCAACCCCTACAAAGGTTTCACGGCCGCATGGCCTTCTAGTGGCCCGATGGGAGACCCCTTTGAGTCGATGGGGCCTTGGGGCATTCCCGCGGTGAATACGCTCTTGCTGCTGACATCTGGCGCGACCTTAACATGGGCGCATTGGGGTTTGATCAAAAACAACCGCTCCCATCTGATTTGGGGTTTGATTTTGACCGTGCTGCTCGGTGTTGTGTTCTTGGGTTTTCAGGCGTATGAATATATTCACGCCTACACCGAGTTAGGCCTGACATTGGGCGCTGGCATTTACGGTGCAACTTTCTTTATCTTGACCGGTTTTCACGGCATGCACGTGACCTTGGGGACCATCATGTTGGCCGTTATTTTGGGCCGTTGCATGAAGGGCCACTTTTCAGAACATAACCACTTTGCCTTTGAAGCAGTCGCATGGTATTGGCACTTTGTGGATGTGGTGTGGCTGATTTTGTTTGTGTTTGTGTACTGGCTCTGATTCAGTTGCGCAGCGGCTCATCCTCTGAGGGGGATGAGCCCAAAATATGCGTTGGCAAATAAAGCGATAAATAAACCCACAGACAAACCCACGCGCAGCGTCAAAGCCTTGACCATAGCATCGCTGTTGTCTTCTTTGTGGGTCAAACGGTAAAGCGCTGTGAATAGACTTCCTAGAATAAACAGCAGTACCAACACAGTAAGGATTTTTCCCATCATCTCGTGTTCTCCATGACATGTGATGATTGGATTATCCGCACAATGTCTCTCATGCACGCATTTCAATTCCGCTGGATTCCCCTCATTGCGACGTGTGCGTTGCTGGCGGTCTTTTTACGTTTGGGCTGGTGGCAATGGTCCAAGGCGCTTGACGTTGAGCAGCAGGTGCAAATGCAAGTGGCTCAGTCTTCTGCAAATCCCGTGTTGTTAGGTGCTCAATTGGTCGACCCCAAGGGGTTGGATGGGGCCTCTGTTGTGGTGCAAGGCACGTTCGATCCGCATGGACAATTTTTTTTGGATAACCAGCAGTATCAGGGGCGCCCGGGCTTGCATGTCATCACGCCTTTGCGTATCGAGGGTTCACCTGTGCGTGTGTTGGTGAATCGGGGTTGGGTCGGGTGGGGTAGTTCTCGTGCGGAACTACCGCAAGTGCCTGTGCCTGACGGACGTGTAGAGGTCAAAGGGCGCGCAGTGCTACCCATGGACAAAGCACCTGCGTTTGTGTCTGAATCGGTAGGTGATTCAAAAGGTTTGCGCACCCGCATCCGTTTGGATGACATAAGAGCCACTTCCACTTTTCCAGTTCAACCCGTTGTGATTTGGATGACTTCAACCGATGGGGCAGATGGCTTAATCAGAGAGTGGCCCGAGGTGACAAACAAAGCGCCGATGCACAAAGGCTATGCGGCACAATGGTTCTTGATGGCGCTTTTGCTGTTAGTGTTCTTTGTACGCAGCAGCTATCGCAAAGCAAACGTTTAACTATTTATGACCGAGCCAAAATCTAATTCTGCAGATGCGCCTTTGAGCATGGCCGTTCATTCATTGCCAGAGCCTCATTTATCCAACCTACAACCCTCAGGCCGAGGTAAGTTGTTCGCGATGTTCTTGGCTTGTTCGTTGCCGGTGTTGTTGGCTATTTTTGTGTTCTTTGTGCTCAAGCCCAAAGGCGAAGCTAATTTTGGGCAGCTCATTCATCCAGCGCGTCCTGTGCCCGCTACATCGCTGTTGAATAGCCAAGGTCAGTCTGTGGAATTGCCCCAACTCAAAGGCCAATGGTTGTTGGTGAATGTCGGCTCGGGTGCATGTGCCGCTGACTGCGCGCAGCACTTGTTCATTCAGCGCCAATTGCGCGAGATGCTCAACAAGGACAAAGACCGTGTGGATCGGGTGTGGTTGATCACAGACGATCAGCCCATTTCTTCTGACATCCAACCCTTGCTGACCGAGACCACCATTTTGCGTGCCAATGATGAGGTGTTGAAGGCGTGGTTGGGTGAGATGCCTGTGGACGAAGCCAAGCGGCAGCTGTTTGTGATTGATCCGCAAGGAAACGCCATGCTACGCATGCCCGCTGACTTGCAAGGCAAGCAAGCCAGTGCAGCCAAGAGCATGCTGCAAAAGTTGCTGATGGCCAGTGTGGTGTGGGATAAGCCAGGTCGTTGATGGCAAGGATATACCCATGCTGACCGCTCACGTGCTTCGCCAATACCATGCGCTCACCAAGCCGCGTGTGATTCAGCTCATCGTGTTTTGCGCACTGATCGGCATGGTGTTGGCCATTCCCGGTTGGCCCAAGTTGGACGCATGGATTCGCATCACATGGGCTTGTTTGGGCATTTGGTTGGTGGCAGGCGCTGCTGCCGCGTTCAATTGTTTGGTGGAAAAGAGTCTAGACGCGAAAATGCGCCGTACTGCTTGGCGACCCACCGCTAAGGGCGAGCTGTCCGATGCACAAGCTTTGGGTTTTTCGGTAGCGCTATGTGCGTTGGGCTCGTTTATTTTGTATGCGTTTGTCAATCCGCTCACCATGTGGTTGACGTTTGCAACCTTCATTGGCTATGCGGTGATTTATACCTTGGTGCTCAAACCCATGACGCCGCAAAATATTGTGATTGGTGGTGCTTCGGGGGCCATGCCACCACTTTTAGGCTGGGCTGCCATCACGGGGGAAGTCAGTTCTCAGGCACTGATATTGTTTTTGATTATTTTTTTGTGGACACCGCCGCACTTTTGGGCATTGGCGCTGTATCGAGTGGATGACTATCGCAAGTCGGGCTTGCCTATGTTGCCTGTGACGCATGGCAATCGCTTCACACGTTTACAAATTCTGCTGTACACCGTGCTGTTGATGGCGGCATGCTTGATGCCGTTTGCTATTGGCATGAGTTCATGGCTGTATTTGGTGGTGGCTTTGGGTTTGAGTTTCGGTTTTATTGGCTACGCGATTGCCTTGATGCGCGAATATTCAGATGAGCTGTCGCGCAAAACATTCCGCTTTTCGCTCATCCATTTGTCAGCGCTTTTTGCTGCGCTGTTGCTTGATCACTATTTGTTCTAACTCATATAGGTGCGTGCTTGTTGTCAACAGGTTGCGACAAGTAAAGCGTTAAGGTGCAGGCAAAACTGATCGCTGCCCAGAACACAAAAAACGCCATGGTGTAGACCCCTTCAGGCGTCACACCCATGGCATGGTCAACGCTGGGAAGGTCTTTGGGATCAATCACAGCAAAAACCAGCATTTCCATCAAAGCTGCGCCGATGGCGGATGGCCAAGCGATCAAAAGAAATCGGTGTAATTTCATAAGGCCCTCGCGTGAAATTGATGTGTATCAGTCTAGGCTGATACAAGACGAGTGGCTATAGGGTTTTCGAGCGCACAAGGCGACTCATATCAAGAAGGTGACGGGCCCGACCCTCAGCACTGACTCCACAGTTAGGGCTGCTCGGTTCCTACGTTCCTAGCGGAACTAACGCCTGACCCTGACCAGTTTTCGCTGAAAGTGACACACAGAAGTGACACAAATTAAGATAATATTTTAGCCTTCAGAGTCTTGTTTAGGCAACACTTTCCGACTGATCTTTGTGGCCCGTGTGGGCAATGTGCACATTCGGAAATCTTCTTAGATAACTAGGGCGGGGGTGTCCTTGCCTTACGACGTAGCTTTCGCTGGAACTGCTTAGCCACGTAAAAAGAAAATTCTCAGATCTCGCCTTGTTGGTGATTCAAGGCAAGTGATGCACAAAAAAGTGGGAGGCGTAAGGTTTAGGTGTCAGAATGACACGACACTTCTTCAGAGTCCACCATCTTGAAATCTAAAGCGCTTTATTGGTTGTAATTAATTAAAACTCAGTTCAGTGAAAGTATTCGATGTCTTACCTTGAAAAAATAAAAAGTTTAATGTCTTCAACTTTGAAATTGTCTATTGCGATATTTTTTGCCTTAATTTCAGTTATTGCAGTTGTTGTGTCATATGATAAATTGAATGAGTACATAAAGAATAATGAAATGCGGCCTTATGCCGAAGTAAAGAATTGGGCTGTTGATTCTGCTGATTTTTTGAAGGCTAATTTGTCTATTAAAACTAGATATGCAGATGGCGGGTTTGATGCTATCGTAGAACTTGATAAATATCCTGCCTATCTATCGGATCCTATTATTGGGTTGAAAAATAGAGATAGATCATTGTTTATTATATTTCTTGATAAAGATGGATTTGAGTTATATAAGAAGCAGTTGGAAATCTCAACTTTTACAAAAGATGTTGATGAAAATGGTCGTCCTGTCGGACTAAGGCAGCAGGTTAATGATTTAGTATCTTTTGATAAATATAAAAAATTCGACAGCGTTAAGGTAAATTGGAATTTAATACTTGAAGTTCCAAAACCTATTGCACCACCTATTGTTCCGAAAGCCGCCAAGGCTATTGAGCCAGCGCCAAGCCTAACTACTCCAAAGGTTGAGCTCCCTGATCATTGCGCTCCAGGTCTTACAAGGGATGAGCGTTTGAGAAGATTAGCATTACGTGGTTCTGTGAGGCAAACAAGCGCTGACTCATTTCGAGTTGGTTTTAATTCGATTGATTTCTACCTTGGTAATAACCTTTTGTCATGCCAGTAGACCTGTAACTATCTGATTATTTTTTCTATGCTTGGTGCTTACAAGTATGCATATGAGCTAATTCTGAATTTCTATTTAGGCTAGCTTTTTTATTTTGGAGCATCAATCTTTGTAAATGGTCTAAATTTAACATTCAACGTGCTCATCCAAGCATCTTCGATCACCTTTTTTGCTTGCTCTTTGAACTGTTGTTGCACATAGACAGCATCATGCATAGGCAAAGATGGAATTCCTTGATCCAGCAGCGTTATCATGGTTTTTAGGAGAATGTCACCTTCTAGGCTTTGAAGAAATACACCCATGCCCCTAAAGAGGCCTTTATAAAGAAAAGGGTGATGCTGTTCTGTGTACTCTTCGATTTTCATTCGTTCTTCATGCGTTAGCACAAGGTGTTCTTCATTCCAGTGCTCTTCGTCCTTGGTGTCGAATCTTGAGATGCTTCTGTTTTTAGATCCTATTGCTTTCATATAGAAAAATTTGACTTGAAGTTTGGTCGTTCCCGTCTCGATTGCGACCTCATCGTAAAAGTCAGCAGGTAGTTCATAGCCACTCAAGGCTGCAATCATTCGAGGGTGGTTGGCTGATAGGTCGACTTCAGCTACTGGATCACCATTGAAATGAGTGTTTATGCGGATTCGAGCCTTCTTGTCCGGCAGAGTTTGCATCCTTGTGTAGAGACGTCCACCCTTCATCGAAGTCAGGTCACTAAAGATACGTTTGACTGGTGATTTGAGTGGGTATGTGCACTTTGACAAAGCCTCGTTGATTCTCTTCAAAGCTAGTAAATCCGGGTGATTTGAGACTATTGAGTGTCCTGTGCTCCTACGTATATTACTCTCTACCTCCTTGTTCCTTCCTTCATTCTTCTTCTTACTTTCTTTGTCTTCTTCTTTGTCTTCTTCTTTGTCTCTAAGAATGATTAAGTCTTTAACTGTTAACTTGAAGTCCTCTTCAACAGAGTAAAGTAATTTAAATAAATATTCTTCTAACTTAGGCGTAGGGATGTAGCTATTCACCCTTTGATTCATTGGGTTCCCTTTCTCAAATAGCTGAATGTATCCAGTATTTAATAATCCATTAACTATTCTTTCTTTTGTTCCCCATGTTATTCTTAATTTGTTGTACATAGAGTCCTTTCCGTAATTGGTTTCAGAGCTGGGAATAGATAAAGGCTTACGTTCAAAAGCACAACATACGAAATTACATACAAAGAGGATGAATGTCTTATTTAAACCTTCTTTGAATTTCTTATTAGTCGTAACAAAGTAGGGTTGGAGATCATCTCTTATTTGTTTGATTACAGCATTAGCAAACTTTAAGTTTTTCAGTGAGATAGGAACTATGAGTCGTCCATCTCCTTTGTACGGAGTTACCTGTAGTTTTCTCATCTCCTGAATGACCTGTGTGTCTGTATTCATATTTAATAAATGGCAGTTTATCTATTGACTATTTCTCGGCTACGACATCTACATTTCAAGCTGGAAAAAGGCTTTAAAGCACCTGCATCCACATACACACTCTATTCGAGGTGAACAGGGGGATAGCTACCTAGCCCTTACTTTGCACTTTTTGCCCTTGTATTTGCCTTGAGATTAGCCCCTGATTTGATGCCTAGCTAGCTCTCGTCGAAGGGTAGATCTAACCGTCTCAGAATTCACTCCGAGACTGTCTCCAATCGTCCGCCATGAATAACCGTTATCCCTCAGTTCCACGGCCTTTTGGACTTGTTGATTCGACATTAAGCAAGGCTTAGTAGGGTGATTTTGTGGGGTGAACCTGGCGGCTGGTCTAAGGTTACACATAGAGTTTGGGTGAACAGTTCTTTTGACTCTGTCCTTTCCTCGCCCTTGAAGACTATGAAGTAGGCAGATTGCCTCATCTGCCAAGAGACGCTTTGGTGCAAATTCTGACTTGATAAGGCGACTTTTTATTGGGTCAGCGTTATAAGTTGCTCTTGGGAACTTGGCTTTTAAGAGACTTTTAAAGTTGCTTTGATAGGCATGACCGACTGTATAAGTGAGTAGGTCTATGGCATTAGACACATCCACCTTATTAGGCTTGTTTAGATCTATAACAAGCTCATAAGAGGGGTCAGACGGGAAGGGGAAGAGAGATAAATAGCGCATGGACGTGCAACTCCTAAAAAATGGGCGTAATTGCCCGAAAAGGTGGTTACAGCGTTGTCCAATCGAGTAAGGGCGCTATGATGTGTATTTTACTCGTATTTATAGATTTGTCAATGTTTTTTGCTTGATTTGTATTGGTTTAATGGTTAATTTGCACTATTTTTCAGTTATGGCTATCACCATAGGTCAAGCTGAGATTTCCAATCAGGATCTTGAAAATCGGTGGAGTCTTTAAGGCCAAGTACATCGCTATTAAACAGTTCTGAATTTCCGTTTCTGAGTAAATCAGGTCCCGTGTATCGATTTTTGTAATGTTTTCTAAGAATCTCGATCTCCCGCTCTCTAGCATCCTGACCAATTTCAAAATGCCACTTGCCAACAACTGCAATTTTTAGGCGGTCTTCAATACTGAAGCGTTCTTCGATTGTTCGATTTGTGATGCCGATCTTGTAAGCCTGACCGTTATTTATGCTTAGATAGTAAAGAATGGCAGGGAGAGTTGGGTCAAACCCAGTGGACGAACACGAAGGGCAGCCCCTTCCGATTAGATGATTCCTTGGTATTTGCTGAAAGTACCCATGCTCATGGCAACCAATTGTGATGTTTGCATTGTTTCGCTTGTACTGAGTTAGTGAGTAGTCGTAGCGGTCACCATGAAGTTTTCGTGCCTTTTCAAGGAAGTGCTCGGCAGCCTTAGATCGTTTTTTTAATCCTCTTTTGACAGATGCACATTTTTCGCAGCCCGCACCTCTGAGATGACTACGAGGCGCTTGCTCGAAAACACCATGTTCACGGCAAATTATTAGGACTGCTTGTCTGTTGTGTTGGCAACTAACTAAGGAGTAGTCATATCGATCTCCGTGAACGACCTTAGCTCTCTCAATAAATTCACTCGTTGGAACGAACTCTCTGCCTGTGCATTTAGGACAATTCCTTCCCTTTAAATGGGTTCCGGGTGTCATTGCGAATAAGCCATGTTCTGGGCAAACAATTTTAACTTTGCTGCGAAGTCCTTCATATATGACTTGCGAGTAGTCATAACGATCTCCGAAGAGGTCCTTTGCTCTTGTAATAAAGGTATCAAGGGATATTCGTCGAGAAAATTTCCTATTTATTAGCGCACACCTAGGGCAGCCACAGCCATTTAAGTGATCGCTTGGAGTTTGAAGAAATGGACCGTGTTCCTTACAGCTAATACTGATCTGCTTCTTTGCAGTTAAATAAATAACTTGGGAGTAGTCGTACTTATCCCCATGCTTGGCCTTCGCCTTGTCTATAAAAATTGCGGTTGATTTTTGGGTGTTCATGCCAAATTACTCATAGCTTAGTGATGCCACTCTTTGAGTGTATGTTTTACAAATTTGTATTCAATACTTGCAACTGTGAGTGGAAGTTGGCTATCGATATGAGTGTATGTTCTTGACCCAACGCTTCCGATGTGGGAGTGCCCAAGCAATCTGTCTATAACGATTTCGGATAGGCCTTTGAGTACAAGTTGTGTTCTCACTGTGTGCCTGAAACTATGGAAATCTACTTCACCATTTAGTTGAAGGGCTTTGAGGTACTCGCCGAACCATTGGCTGAAATAACCACCACTGCGCTCGTTACGTTTAGGCAGGTCGGGCCATAGGTTGTTAGCAGCAGGGGAGCTTTTGACTTGTTCAACGTAGTCCAGAAAGCCAAGTTCTATGAGTCGAGGGTGTATCGGTATGTCACGCTCAGCATTGATGGTCTTTAAGCGCTGATCTTCAAATCTACTTCTGATTTTTATCATCGGGCTGCTTGTGTTTGTGTCAATGTCATCCGCAGTGAGCTGGCAAATCTCGCTGACTCGTGCGCCCGAAAACACGGCAATGAGAGGAACCCAATATGCCGCCCAGCCTCCTGCTTTTTTGTTCTTTGGGAGCTTCTTCTCGGTGAAGAGAGGTTGTGAGAAAAGGGTGGATAACTCTGCCTCGGTCCAGGGCCTTCTGCGCTTAGTTGTTTTGAAGCTGATGTCTATACCGTTCCATACGTTGCGGCTCGTCAGTTCTAAGTCCCTGTGGGCGTAATTGAGTAAAGACTTGACCCATATGAGTCGATCTCGGGCTGTCTTGGGGGTCGTATCTAACTGCAATAAATGAGTTTTGAACTGTGCACCCATGGCTCTATCTACTTGCTCAACAGCTATGTTACCGACAAGGGTTTCAAACAGTTTGAGTGATCTATCGCAGGAGTTGATGCTGTCGTTACTTCGGGGTTGTGAGAGCTTCCATTTTTCAAAAATCTCCCGCATTGGGTGAGTCTTTTGCGTTGATACAGCAATGGTTGGTTCAAGTGCTTCCCAACGCACACACGTATCTAAGTTCTGAAGAATTTTGAGTCTTGTCTCTAGTGCTCTTACCTTGGCCTCGTTCGGTGAGCTTGTTCCTAGACTTTTGACGATGCGGGACTTGCCTGTCAGACGAAGAGGGTGATGAAGAGGCAGTAGTACACGGACGTAAAAGTGTCCATTTCTGCGAAAGAGTCCTGTCGTAGTTGCCATGATATGTGCTGATTGGGATTGACCAAAGTGACACAGCTAGGTGACACAAATCAGCGATTGGCAGACAGAGGATGTCGGCTAAGCCTTGTCTAGCCTCATTCGAGGAAGAAAAGGTGACGGGCCCGACCCTCAGCACTGGCTCCACAGTTAGGGCTGCTCGGTTCCCCGCCTGACCCGGTTGGCCGCTTCACCATGTGAGGAGGCCCGTCAGGGTCTATTGTAGGTCACATAGAATGCTCGGCTTATGTCTTACCTTGTGCTTGCTCGTAAATATCGCCCCAAAACCTTCACGGAGATGGTCGGGCAAGAGCACGTGGTGCAGGCGCTGACCAATGCGCTGACCACCCAACGTTTTCACCATGCCTATTTGTTCACGGGCACACGCGGTGTGGGCAAGACCACCGTGTCGCGTGTGTTGGCTAAATCGCTCAATTGCCAAGGTGTGGACGGTACAGGGGGCATCACCGCTGAACCTTGTGGTGTGTGCCAAGCCTGTAGCGACATTGATGCAGGCCGCTTCGTGGATTACACCGAGTTGGACGCTGCCTCCAATCGCGGCGTCGATGAAGTACAAAGCTTGTTAGAACAAGCTGTTTACAAGCCCGTGCAAGGACGCTTCAAAGTCTTCATGATTGATGAAGTACACATGCTCACCAACACCGCGTTCAACGCGATGTTGAAGACGCTCGAAGAGCCCCCCGAATACTTGAAATTTGTGCTTGCGACCACAGACCCGCAAAAAGTGCCGGTCACGGTGTTGTCGCGTTGCTTGCAGTTCAACTTGCGGCCCATGGCCCCCGAGACCGTGCTGGAGCACTTGGGCCATGTGTTAGGGCAAGAAAACATTGCTTCTGAACCACAAGCTTTGCGCTTGTTGGCGCGTGCGGCGCGCGGTTCGATGCGCGATGCGCTAAGTCTGACCGACCAAGCCATTGCCTACGGTGGTGGTCAGTTGCAAGAGGCAGCTGTTCGCCAAATGTTGGGCAGTGCAGACCGCTCACACGTGTTTCGTTTGATTGAAGCTTTGGCGCATGGCGATGGCAAATTGGTAGTGGAAACCTCGGAGGCTTTGCGCCTCCACGGCTTGAGTGCAGCCGCGACGCTAGAAGACATGTCGATGGTGTTGCAGCGCATGGCTGTGTTGCAAGCTGTACCCGATCTGGCTGAAGCAGATGTGTCTGATCCTGAGGCTGCTGAAATAGCGCGTTTGGCTGGTTTAATGCCGCCTGACGAGACACAGCTGCTCTACAGCCTGAGCTTGCACGGTCGACAAGAGTTGGGTTTGGCTCCTGACGAATACGCAGCGCTCACGATGGTGCTGCTGCGTTTGCTGGCATTTAAGCCGTCAGGTGCAAACGTTGCTTTGGCCTTGGCTGAAAAAAAAACTTTAATTAATCCTCAACGTGCCGTCACAGCAGCTGTTGCCCTGACCGTTCCCCAAGCTGCACCGCCTGTGAAGGCTGCTGCGTCTCAAACATCGCAGCCGGTACTTGCCCGACCTCCAGCTGAACCCCAACCTGCAGCGCCTGTCCATGCTTTGCCTGTGCGCGATATGCAGCCACGCGAAGTCGCGCCATGGGAGGCTGATCCCAGCTACGATCCCGAAGGTGTGGTGAGTCCAAGCTATGACCACGACTCGGATGCTGCTGTGGTGGCGATTCCCGTGCGTCAACAAGCAGAATCCAGCGTCATGCTTGAGCCTCAAGTACCCTCCACTGAAGTGCCGCGGATTGAGGCCACACCCGAAGGTGAGTTTTGGCACACGCTGGTCATGGAGATGTCAGCGGCGGAAAGTATCAACGCTTTGGTGCGTGAGCTCGGACTTCAGTCACAACTGGTCGCGCGCGATACCGATGCATGGATGCTGCGCGTCGAACGTGAGTCGCTCAACAGTGCGACCAGTCGTGAGCGTTTGCAAAAAGCACTAGAAGCCGCTGGTTACCCCGTGCGTTTGACTGTCGAAGTGGGCCGCGTGCAAGACAGTCCCGCTAAACGCAATGCCGCCGCAGCCGCGCAGCGTCAAGCAGAGGCAGAAGCCATCATCCTCAACGACCCGTATGTGCAGAGCTTGATGCGAGACTACGGCGCCAAAATCGTGCCGGGTAGCATCAAGCCAGTTTGATTTTTAGTTTGTTAAAGGGAAGACACCATGTTCAACAAAGGACAACTCTCGGGCCTCATGAAGCAAGCCCAAGCCATGCAAGAAAACCTCAAAAAAGCCCAAGAAGAGTTGGCTTTTGTTGAAGTGACCGGTGAGTCTGGATCAGGTTTGGTCAAGGTCTTGATGACTTGCAAGCACGACGTCAAACGCATCACCATCGACCCAAGCTTGTTGGCTGATGACAAAGACATGCTTGAAGACTTGGTTGCCGCTGCATTCAACGATGCGGTGCGCAAAGCAGCCGAAACCAGCGAAGCCAAGATGAGCAAGCTCACCGCAGGTTTGCCGCCAGGCCTGAAGCTGCCGTTCTAAATGAGCGATACGTCTGTGCTCGAAGGCCTGATTCAGGCCTTGCGCCGCTTGCCCGGCGTGGGGGTGAAGTCGGCTTCCCGCATGGCTTATCACCTGTTGCAGCATGACCGAGAAGGGGCTGAACTGCTGTCGCAGGCGCTGCACCAAGCGACTCTGCAGGTGCAGCACTGCGAGCGCTGCCATACCTTCACCACGCAAACCGTGTGCGAGACCTGCTTGGACGAAAGTCGCGATACCACCCGCTTGTGCGTGGTGGAAACACCTGCCGACCAGTCAGCCATCGAGCGTACGGCTGCCTACAAAGGACTGTATTTTGTACTCATGGGCCGCATCAGCCCCTTAGATGGTTGGGGGCCCAAAGACATTGGCTTGCAAAAGCTGATCGACCGTGCCAGCGATGGTGTGGTGAAAGAAGTCATCTTGGCCACCAACTTCACGGCCGAAGGGGAGGCCACAGCCCATGTGCTGACTGAAGCGCTGAAAAAACGTGGCGTGCAAGTGAGTCGCTTGGCGCGTGGCGTACCCGTGGGCAGCGAGTTGGAGTACGTGGATTTGGGCACCATTGCTCATGCATTGATCGACCGGCGCGACGCTTAGCGACTGACTGGCATACAGTCTTAGGCTTCACTCGGTCTTATTTCTTAGCGATCTTGGCATCGCCTTTTTTATCGTTCTTAGCAGAGGCTTGTTTTTTTCCTGCGCCCTGGGCAGAGACTGTCTTACTTCCTTTGGTCTTCTTGCCACCTTTGGCTGCAGCCTTGCGTTTGGCTACCGCCTCGGGTGAGAGGTCAAGATGGCCATTGTCAGCGACTTGGGCTGCCACATCACCCAACATGTGGGCACTTCGTGGAACCAACAGGGCCGAGCCTGCTTTGATGAGCATGCGCGGCGGAATGTTGTTGACCGCACGGAAGTCAGCTTCGCTCATGCCCACGCGTTTGGCGGCTTCAGCCACTTTCATGGTGCTGGGGGCAACCCACGCAGTCCATGTGGCCATTCGGCCAATGGTGGATGCTTCATAGTTGCGTTGAAACACATCGGCATTGTCCCAAGGCAACAAGATGTTGGGAGTGCCTGCTGCCAAGAGGACAGGGCGGTGTGCGGAGGGGTTGAGCGCCTTGAAGTCTTGTTCCGAGACATCAGCCAGTTTGGCCGCCACACTCACATCCATGTCGCGCGGTAGGGGCACGCTTTGAAAGTAAGGGTGGTTAGGAATGCTGGGCAATACCACGCCGTATTGGGGCGGGTTGCGTACGATGTTTTTCATGGCCTGTAGCTTGGGCACGTACATGCGTGTTTCCATGGGTATGTTCAGGTCGGTGTAGCCGGTAGGCAACCCTGCGCGTTTGTTACGTGCAATGGCTTTGCCTACATTTCCTTCGCCCCAGTTGTAGGCGGCCAAGGCCAAATGCCAGTCGCCAAACATTTTGTGCAAGCGCTCTAGGTAGTCCAGCGCAGCGCGGGTGGAGGCTTGCACATCGCGACGGTCGTCGCGGAATGCGTTTTGTTTCAAGTCAAAGCTTTTGCCAGTTTTTGGCATGAACTGCCACATGCCACTGGCACGTGCGCTCGACACGGCTTGGGGATTGAAGGCGCTTTCGATGAAGGGCAGCAAGGCCAACTCGGTGGGCATCTTGCGGGCTTCAAGTTCTTCAACGATGTGATACAGGTACTTGTTAGAGCGCTCAGTCATGCGCTGCAGGTAGTCGGGTTTGGATGCGTACCACTGGGTACGGTCATTGGCTAAGTCGTTTTCCAAGTCGGGCATTTGATAGCCCTTGCGGATGCGTTCCCACAAGTCGTTTGGTAAGTCGAGCTTAGCGACGCCGTCGCGCTTGACCGTAGCTTTGGTCACAGGACTGAGACCATTTGTACTTGGAGCTTCGGTTAAGTTGGCGCAGCCCGTGAGAAGGGCCAAGCTAAGGCTGAATACAGCGAGTAGAAATCTCATTTAAAAACGTTCTTCCATTCGCGAAGGGCTGCAAAGACAGCCACATCGTCGGTTTGTTCGGTTGCTGAGAGTCCAGCGTGCTGAGCAACAGCGTGTCGCACACAGGCAAGTCGAGCCCGTAAAAACGGGTTGATTTGCAATTCTTTACCAAGCAAGGCGGGTAAGGTGGGAACGCCTTGAGCCCTGAGTTCTTGGCAGTGTGCTGCGTAGGTTTGCAAATCCGTGTTGCTAGGTTCTACGGCCAGCGCAAATTGCAAGTTAGACAGAGTGTACTCGTGGGCAGCGCACACCCGAGTCGATGCGGGAAGTGAGGTCAAAAGATCTAAGGAGGCCAGCATTTGAGCGGGCGTGCCTTCAAAAATGCGGCCACATCCGCCCGAAAACAAGGTGTCTCCACAAAACAGCACAGGGCTGGGAGACGCGTTGGGTAGCACATAAGCCACATGGCCTGCGGTATGGCCCGGTACATCTAGCACTTGGACGGTTTGGCCGAGCAATTCAAAGGCGTCGCCTTGCATGACGGGCGTGAAGGGTGCAGGTACCTCTTCGCGCGCTGGGCCAAACACTTGAGCGCCTGTGCCAAGGTGTAGTTCACGCACGCCGCCCACATGGTCAGCATGGTGGTGGGTCACTAGAATGGCCGCAAGTTGGAGCCCGTTTTGATGGAGTGCTTGCATCACAGGCGCAGCATCACCCGGGTCAATCACCACAGCCAGAAGGTCTTGTTGCCACAACCACAGATAGTTGTCAGAGAACGCGGGCAGTGCAATCAGCTTCATGTCATCCAAACCTTTAAAACACCATAGTTTGCCTGACTGGCTTGCCTCACCGGCAGGTCGGTATTTGTGCGCGTGGGAGCAAACTTATTTAGACCGTGCTGTGCCTGATGTGTTTGGCTTTCATGCCTTGCAACTCGGCTTCCCCGCACTCGATGGTTTGCAGGCCAATCGCATGCCACACCGCTGGCTGGCCAGCGACACGCCGTCAGAGTCTTGGCCTGTGGGGCGTGATGTGTTGCTGTGCAACTACGAAGCCTTGCCGTTTCCTAGTGCGAGCTTGGACTTGCTGGTGCTACCCCATACCCTAGAGCTGAGCTATGACCCTCATGCCACTTTGCGCGAAGTCGAGCGCGTGCTGGTGCCCGAAGGGCGTGTGGTGATTTGTGGCTTCAACCCCAACAGCTTGTGGGGACTGAGCAAAACGTGTCGACGGGGCTTTCACGAGGTGGGCCATTTCATTGGGCAAGGACGTCTACGTGACTGGCTCAAATTGCTGAGTTTTGAGGTGGAGTCCACCAGCTTTGGCTGCTATCGACCGGCTGTCAAAACAGAGCGTTGGCTACAGCGTTGGGCATGGATGGATGGGGCGGGCGTGCGATGGTGGCCTATTTTCGGCTCGGTCTACGGCATGGTGGCCATCAAGCGCGTGCCAGGCCTGCGGCTCATGTCGCCCGCTTGGAAGAGGTCAACACCCCGAGCCGCAGTCGTCGTGACCTCGGCCTCTGGTGCAACGAACAACACGGCGGTGCATTCGCTGGCACAGCCGGCATCAAAAGGAACGGAATGAACACGGTTGAGATTTACACAGACGGCGCTTGCAAGGGTAACCCGGGCCCTGGCGGTTGGGGCGCTTTGCTGCGTTCGCCTTCTGGCCAAGAAAAAGAGTTGTTTGGTGGTGAGCTGGAGACGACCAACAACCGCATGGAGTTGTTGGCCGTGATTGAGGCGTTGCGGGCGCTCAAACGTCCCTGCAAAGTGGCTTTGTATCTAGACAGCGAGTACGTGCGCAAAGGCATCACCGAGTGGATTCATGGCTGGAAAGCCCGTGGGTGGCGTACCGCTGCCAAGCAGCCCGTGAAAAACGCCGATCTTTGGCAGCAACTCGATGCCCTGACCCACCAAGGTGACCATGAGATTGCATGGCATTGGGTCAAAGGGCATGCCGGCCATGTGGACAACGAGCGGGCCGATGGTTTGGCCAATAAGGGTGTAGAACAGGCTTTGTCGGGTCAGTGACCGTGATTCACCCCGTTGCGCTGGTACATTGCCATTTAATTTTCAGATAACCGCAAAGAACTCGATTCATGGCTTTTAAAAAAATGCACACTGTTGTGGCCGTCGTCGGCATTGTGAGCGCCTCGCTATTGGCTTGGTGGTTGCAGTCACCGAAGTCGGACGCTGGTGCGCCTGCTGGGTCTCGGCCCTTGGGTGTAGAAATCAGCCAAGTGAAAAAGCTGACCTTGCGTGACGACGTGCAAGCCGTGGGTACTTTGCGGTCTTCGCAAAACACCATATTGCGTCCAGAGGTGGCCGGTCGCGTGCTGGCTTTGGGCTTTGCCGATGGCGCACGTGTGCATGCGGGGCAAGTGTTGGTGCAAATGGATGACACCTTGCAGCGTGCCGAAGTACAACAGTCGCTCGCGCAGATGTCGATTGCCAAGGCCAATCACAAACGCAACCAAGAATTGGTGGCCCAAAACTTTGTGTCACAACGCTCTCTTGAAGAAAGCAGCGCTGCTTTACAAGTGGCCGAGGCGCAATTGGGCTTGTCGTGCGCACGCTTGGAGCGCATGCGTTTGATTGCACCATTCAATGGTGTGGTCGGTATCCGCAACGTGAATGTGGGTGACTATGTCAAAGACGGTGCAGACTTGATCAACCTCGAAAACATAGGCAGTCTCTATGTCGACTACCGCCTCCCCGAGCGCTATCAAAACAAGGTCGCGCTAGGGCAGGTGATTGAGGTGACGTTGGATGCATTCAGTGGTCGCATGTTCAAAGCCAAAGTGGAAGCTGTAGATCCGCTGATCGATGCGAATGGTCGCTCCATTGGCGTGCGTGCTGTGTTGGCCAATACTGCGGGGGAGCCTGTGGTGACGATGGCAAACAAGGCGCCGCATGCGTCAACGCAAGCTGCATCAGCCCCCGTTGCTTCTGCGTTAGCTTCAGACAAATCTCTCGATGCCACAACTGTCAAGCTCCAAGCCAATCGGCCGGCTGTACTACCTTCCCCTCAAACCCTGGGTTGCCCACCCAACACCTTTGACCGTACACGCACCAGTGCGGGGGGGGAACAAAATGGCCCCTTGCGCCCTGGCATGTTTGCGCGTGTGACGGCAGTCTTTGCCGTCAAGTCCAATGCCCTTGTGGTGCCCGAAGAGGCCATCGTGCCGCAAGGTGGCAAACAGTTTGTGATCAAAGCGGTTGAACCCGCGTCACTGCCTGTTGCGTCGGCCAGTGGTGCTGCGAGCGCAGCTGTGCTTGCACCTGAGACCAAACTGGTGTCCCAACGTGTGGAAGTGAAATTAGGCATTCGTCGTGGCGGCCAAGTGGAAATCACCGATGGCTTGTCAGAGGGGGACACGATTGTGGTGGCTGGGCAGCAGCGTTTGCAAAAAGATGGCTCCCCCTTGCGCGTGGTGGAGCTTGGGCGTGGGCCGGTCAGTGCTGCTTCTGCCGCTTCCCAAGTGGCTAGCCGCTGATCGGATATTGAAGAGTCCCTATGCAGCTGCCTGAGATATCCATTCGCCGTCCGGTGTTCGCCACCGTGTTGTCCTTGCTCATTGTGTTGGTGGGCGCGGTGTCGTTTACCCGCCTGAATGTGCGCGAGTACCCCAAGATCGACAACCCCGTGGTGACGGTCGAGACCAAGTACACCGGCGCGTCCAGCGCTGTGGTTGAGTCGCAAGTCACCAAGGTGTTGGAGGACTCACTCTCTGGCATTGAAGGTGTGGATGTGATCACCTCCATCAGCCGACAAGAGCAAAGCCAAATCACCGTGAACTTTGTGCTTTCGCGTGATGCCGATTCAGCGGCAGCAGATGTGCGTGACAAAGTCAGTCGTGTGCGCCAAAAGTTACCGCAGGGCATTGATGAACCCGTGATTGCCAAGGTGGAGGCAGATGCCTTCCCTGTGATTTGGTTGTCATTCAGTGCCGATCACTTGAATGCCCTAGAGCTGACGGATTTTGCCAACCGCATTGCCAAGCCCATGTTGCAAACAGCGCCTGGTGCTTCGGATGTGCGTATTTTTGGCGAGCGCAAATTTGCCATGCGTATTTGGCTAGATCCAGATCGTTTGTCTGCCTACAAGTTGACGACGCAAGATGTGGAAGATGCCTTGCGTCGCTCCAATGTGGAGGTGCCAGCGGGTCGCATTGAGAGCCAGCTGCGAGAGTTCAACGTCAGCACCTCCACGGATTTGCGTACACCGCAAGAATTCAGTGCGGTCGTGATCAAGGCTGTCAATGGCATACAAGTCCGCATTGGCGATGTGGCCCGCGTTGAGCAAGGTCCACAAGCCGAGCGTACGGCGACTCGCTTGAATGGTAATGAAGCCATTGCACTTGGTGTGATTCGTAACGCCACAGCCAACCCGTTGGATTTGAGCGCTGCGGTGCGCGGCATGATTCCCAAGATTAAAGAGAATTTGCCGCCTGGGGTGGATATTCAGGTTGCCAACGACAACTCGGTCTTCATTGACCGCTCCATCAAAGCTGTGTACCAAACCATCGTGGAAGCGGCTATTTTGGTGGCCTTGGTCATCTTTGTGTTTTTGCGCACGCTGCGTGCGTCCATCATTCCGCTGGTGACCATTCCTGTGTGTTTGATAGGTACCTTTGCCCTCATGGCCCTGTTTGGCTTCACCGTCAATACGCTCACCATGCTGGCTTTGGTGCTAGCGATTGGTTTGGTGGTGGATGATGCGATTGTGGTGCTAGAAAACATCTACCGTCACATTGAAGAGGGGATGTCACCATTTCATGCCGCCATCAAAGGGGCCAAAGAAGTTGGCTTTGCAGTGGTGGCCATGACCATGACCTTGGCGGCGGTCTATGCACCCTTGGCTTTCACACCGGGTCGTACGGGTAAATTGTTCACTGAGTTTGCGCTGGCGCTGGCGGGCTCAGTGGTGGTGTCTGGCTTTGTTGCGTTGACGCTGACACCCATGATGTGTTCCATCATGCTCAAGCACAACATGAAACCCAGTTGGTTTGACCGAACGATGGAGCGTCAACTCGTGCGCATGTCAGTCGCTTATGGTCGCGTGCTGGCGTGGACGTTATCCCGCGGCATGGTGTTGGGTCGTGAAATGTCTCGACGTTGGTTGGTGGTCGGTGTCATGGTGTTGGCAGGTGTTGGCACATGGACTTTGCTGAAAACCACCAAGAGCGAATTGGCGCCGATTGAGGATCGAGGTGTGATCTTGACCGTGATCAACGGCCCTGATGGTGCAACCATGGACTACACCAGGCGTTACACCTTGGCACTTGAGAAAATGGCCGAAAAATATCCCGAGTTCGACCGAGTTTTTACGGTGGTGGGTAATCCGACTGTGGCACAAGGTAACGTGTTTTATCGCGCCAAGCCATGGGAAGAACGTAAGAAAAGCACGCTTGAAATTGCCCGCGAGATGACACCCGCGGTTTCAGGTTTGCCGGGTGTGAGTGCATTTCCCATCACCCCGCCTTCACTTGGGCAACCATTTCGTGAGCGACCGCTCAACTTTGTCATTTTGACCTCTGACAGCTACCAAAACTTGGCGCAAGTGGTACGCAGCTTCCAAGAAGAAATTGCTAAGAACCCTGGGATTGTGAGTGTGGACACGGATTTGCGTTTGAACAAGCCTGAGATCAGCATGCAGGTCGACCGTGAACGCGCTGCTGATTTGGGTGTGTCGGTGGAGCAGGTTGCTCGCGCGGTAGAAACCATGATGGGGGGGCGTCAAGTCACGCGCTACAAGCGCGAGGGCGATCAATACGATGTGATTGTGCAAACTTTTGCAAGTGGTCGTGATACCCCTGACGATATCGAACGCGTGTTTGTGCGCGGCAAAGGCGATGCCATGATTCCGCTCTCTGCCTTGGTAACCATCAAAGAAGTGGTGGTGCCTCGTGAGTTGAACCATTTCAGTCAACGGCGCAGTGCATCGATCAGTGCCAACTTAGCGCCTAATTACTCGCTAGGTGAGGCCATCACCTTCATGAACGCCACGGCACAAAAAGTGCTCAAGTCGGGCTACTCCACGGATCTGAACGGTACCTCGCGCGAATTCGTCAAGTCTTCGGGGTCGTTGGTCGTGGTCTTCGTGCTGGCGCTGCTATTTATCTTCTTGGTGTTGGCTGCACAGTTTGAAAGCTTTGTGGATCCGTTGGTCATCATGTTGTCTGTCCCTCTGTCCATGGTGGGCGCATTGCTGGCGCTTCAGTTCAGTGGCGGCACGCTCAATGTGTTCAGCCAGATTGGTCTGATTACCTTGGTGGGTTTGATCACCAAGCATGGCATTTTGATTGTGGAGTTCGCCAACCAATTACGCGCAGAAGGCATGGAATTGTTTGCGGCAGTGACCAAGTCAGCCACCTTGCGCTTGCGCCCGATTTTGATGACGACGGGGGCGATGGTGTTGGGTGCGATTCCACTAGCCTTGGCCAGTGGTGCTGGGGCTGAGAGCCGCAAGCAAATTGGTTGGGTGATTGTGGGTGGAATGAGTCTGGGTACCTTGCTCACCATCTTTGTGGTGCCCACCATGTACACCTTGCTGGCGCGCAACAAAGTGCCGGGGGCGATCACGATTCGCCATGAAGATGAGGACGTGGGTGCCTGATATCCGTTCTGCTGATTGCGCTTAAATAGCGCCCTCAAACATCATCACATCCACCTCATCGCCGACAGCGACGTTGCCTTGTTCGTGGTGCAACACGATCAAGCCGTTGCCATGAACCATCGAACTCAAAACGCCTGAGCCTTGGTTGCCGGTGGTACGCACTTGCAGCGTGCCATTGGGCGAGCGGCTGACAAATCCACGTTGGTATTCGGTGCGGCCTGCTTTTTTGCGTAGCGGCTCAAGGCTTTGGGCTTTGAGCAGTGGCGCTGCTTGTGCGCTACTGCCCATCATGCGCAAAAGCGCGGGGCGTACAAATGCGAGGAAGGTGACCATGACAGCCACAGGGTTGCCGGGCAAGCCAAACAACACTGATCGGCCTATGCGGCCCACTGCCATGGGGCGTCCGGGGCGCATGGCAATTTTCCAAAAGGCCACATCGCCCAGTTTTTTCATCATGGCTTTGGTGAAGTCGGCTTCACCAACACTCACGCCGCCACTGGTGATGATGGCATCGGCTTCTTGAGCAGCTTTGGCAAAGGCAGCTTCTAAGAGTGCCGGATCGTCACGCACCACACCCATGTCCATCACTTCGCAGCCCATGCGGGAGAGCAACCCAAATACGGTGTAACGGTTGCTGTCATACACAGCCCCTTCGCGTGGGGCATCGCCCAAGCTGAGTACTTCGTCGCCGGTAGAGAAATAAGCCACGCGCAAACGTCGATGCACACGCACATCAGGTAGCCCAAGGCTCGCCACCAAACCTAAGGCTGCAGGCGTGAGGTGTTGCCCCGCCTTCAAAGCAGGTTGACCTTGCATCAGGTCTTCGCCCATCAGACGGCGGTTGTCGCCGGCTTTCAAAATATTCGGTGGGATAGTGACAGTGGTCACATCGTGCGCATTGTCGATATGACAAAACTCTTGCGGTGCAATGGTGTCTAGCCCATCAGGCAAGATAGCGCCTGTCATGATCTTCAAGCATTCACCCACATTGACCTTGCCCTGCCACGCCTTGCCTGCCAATGCAGTGCCGACCACACGCAAGGTCAGTGGCTGATCGGTTTGAAGCTGCGTGGCATCAAATGCAAAGCCATCCATGGCCGAATTGTTGTGCGCGGGCACGCTGATAGGCGAGATCACATCTTGTGCCAATACGCGGCCCAAGGCGTCGAACAAAAACACATCTTGTGATTCGTCGTTAGAGACGGGCTGCACCAGCTCTGTCAAAAATGCATTGACTTGATCGACGCTCAACGCTTGAGGGTCGTAGCCTTGCAGGGCTGCGGCGATGTCGTCAATGCTTTTCATGGCGCGGCATTCTCTAGGGCTTGTAACTCAGTCAAGGTGTTGACGTTGGCAAAGGCCAGTGGGTCGTCACCGGGAGCATCAAAGGGAACAACTACGGTTTTGTGTTGTGCGGTCCATGCGTCAATCTTTCGGCCACCGGTGTGGGTGAACTTAACCAAGCTTTCGGACAGCTCAATCTTCATCAAGCAAAACACAGGCTGCGTGCGAATTTGAGTTTGCCCTTGATCATCGGCTTCAGGGGCTGCGGCCATGGCGATGTCGGCACCTTCACGCAGCAAAGCTGCGGCCAGGCGTTCGGCCAAGTCGAGGGGTAGACGGGGCGTGTCGCAGGGTACGGTCAGCACGTAGGGGGTTTCGGCGCGTTCTAAGCCGACCAAAAAACCCGACAAAGGGCCGGCGAAGTCTGCTGACGCATCCGGCCACACCGCAGCGCCGAAGGACTCGTAGGCAGAGAGGTTGCGGTTGGCATTGACCATCACGCTTTGCACTTGAGGACCGAGGCGCATCAAGGTGTGCAGGGCCAGTGGGATGCCGTTGAAATTTTGTAAACCTTTGTCGACGCCCCCCATGCGGCTGCCGCGACCGCCGGCCAAGATGAGCCCCGTGATGTCTTGTGGTGAGATGGTATGTGTCATGGCTTTTGATATTGTTGACAGCTTAGCCGCCGATGTAGCTCATCTCGACTCGCCTCGCGGCAGATGGGGTGTCTGGTGGTGTGGATGTGCGAAGTTCTGAATAGCGGTCGTCGCGTTGGTGCCAAATGTGGCCGATGGCGGAGGCAATGTCCGCGTCAGAGGCATGTGATTCACGCATGAGGCTGCGTAAGTCGTAGCCTTGTGTGGCAAATAAGCACAGGTAGAGCTTGCCTTCGGTAGAGAGGCGGGCACGGTTGCAGTCGCGGCAAAAAGCTTGGGTGACACTGCTGATGACACCCACCTCACCCAAAGCGGGGTCGAACACCCCGCTGGCGTTGGCGTAGCCCCAACGTTGGGCGGTCTCGCCTAGGGCGCTGGCCTCAAGCGCTACAAGTGGGAATTCTTGTTGGATGCGTTGGATGACTTCAGCCGATGGCAGCACATCGTCCATGCACCAGCCGTTGGTCGCGCCCACATCCATGTATTCAATGAATCGCAGGGTGATGCCGCTGCCCCTGAAGTGGCGGGCCATCGGCAATATTTGATCCACGTTGGTGGTGCGCTTGACCACCATATTGACTTTGAGTCCAGTCAGCTGACCATTGGCGTCAAGGCCTAAGCCTGCGTCTTTGGCGGCGGCAATGCCGTCAAGCACATCGGCTACAGGAAAGTCCACATCGTTCATCGCTCGGAACACGGCGTCGTCCAAACCGTCTAGGCTGACGGTCACTCGGTTCAAACCCGCATCTTTGAGTGACTTGGCTTTGCGAGCCAAGAGCGAGCCGTTGGTGGTGAGTGTGAGGTCTAGGGGCGTACCGTCTGGTGTTTGGATTTTGGCCAGCTGTTCGACCAAGATTTCAAGGTTCTTGCGCAGCAAGGGCTCGCCCCCAGTGAGGCGAATTTTGCGCACGCCATGGGCCACAAAAACTTTGGCAAGACGGGTGATTTCTTCAAAGTTCAACAAGTCGCCATGGGGCAGGTAGGCGTAATCTTTGTTGAAAACCTCTTTGGGCATGCAGTAGTTGCAGCGGAAGTTGCAACGGTCTGTCACGCTGATGCGCAGGTCGTGCAGCGGTCGTCCAAGGCTGTCGCTCAGCAAACCAGTGGCGGCAATGGGCTGCGAAGGAATTGTGGCGGCTAGGGCCAGCAGCCGTTGATCGACCAAGGGGATAACGCGTTCAGACATAAGTGGTGATTTTGCCTGACTGACGATTCCCCCAAGTCTTGATGTAGATCAGTGCCAAAGGTCGGTAAACCGTGCAAAGTGAGGGCATTGCAATTGACAGGAGTAACCCCATGAAAGCATTGATCGACCTTTTTTCCACGGACTACGGCCTCATGAGTGTGGCTGTGATCGCATTTATTTTGGGGATGTGTGTCTATTTCTACCGCGTTTTCACGGGTTTGATGGACGAAACCGGCAAAAGTACCAAAGAATAAAAGCTTCAAAGACCCCACAGAGACGCAAGCCCCGTGAAAGTAAAATCGGGACTAATCCTCCGTGTTTCTTTTTAACTTTTATAACAAGACACCATGTCCCTGAATCAAGTCACCCCTGGTAGCAAAGTTCCTGAATCTTTCAACGTGATCATCGAAATTCCGATGAACTCGGACCCTGTGAAGTACGAAGTCGACAAAGAGTCTGGCGCTCTTTTTGTGGATCGCTTCATGGGCACAGCCATGCATTACCCCACCAATTACGGCTATGTGCCACAAACGATTGCTGGCGATGGCGACCCTGTGGACGTGTTGGTGATGACACCCTTCCCATTGCCTCCAGGCGTGGAGGTGCCGTGCCGTGCTTTGGGCATCTTGTTGATGGAAGACGAAGGCGGCGTGGATGGCAAGGTGTTGGCTGTGCCTACCGAGAAAATCTTGGCCCGTTACAGCAACATCCAATCGTTGGCCGACATCCATGAGTTGCAATTGCAACAAATCGCCCACTTCTTTGAACACTATAAAGACCTCGAAAAAGGCAAGTGGGTCAAGGTCAAGGCTTGGGAAGGGATTGAGTCAGCCCATAAAGAAATCTTGGATGGCATCGCCAACTACAAGAAGTAATTTTTGCTTGTGCCTATCAAAAGCCCGCTGCTTGGCGGGCTTTTTTACGTGTGCATCTTCAAGGGCTCGTGTTGCTTGAAAGGGCTGCGTTCGGCCAATTGGACAAGGTAGTCGTTTACGCCTGCTGACTCGCGTTGTAGGTACCGTTCAACAGCGTCTGCGAACGCAGGGTGGGCCAGCCAATGTGCGCTGTATGTAGTCACGGGCATGAGTGCGCGGGCCATTTTGTGCTCGCCTTGTGCGCCACCTTCGAATCGCTGGATGCCGTGGGCAATGCACCAGTTCAGCGGTTGGTAGTAGCAAGCCTCAAAGTGCAGGCAGTCCACGCGCTCTAGTGCGCCCCAATACCGACCATAGGCCACCGCATTGGGGGTGCCTAGGCCTTGCAGCGCGATCAAGCTGCTGGCCATGGCTCGGCCTTCTCGCTCTGCCACAAACAGCACCCAGTTTTCAGGCATGTCGCGCTGCATGTGCGCAAAGAAGCTGCGACTCAGATATGGGGCATTGCCGTGCTCAAGGTACGTGCGCGCATAGCATTGATAGAAAAAATCCCAATCGGCCGTGCTGATGTTCGCGCCCACCGCGGTACGAAATGTCACGCCCGCTTCAGCGACGCGGCGGCGTTCCTGTTTGATTTTTTTGCGTTTTTCCTGGTTGAGGCTGGTTAGGAAGGCTTCGAAACTTTCAAAGCGTTGGCCTTGTGGATTGGTGTTATGCCAATGGAACTGCACAGTTTGTCGGTGCATCAGACCCAAAGCGTCGCATGCCGCGCGATCGTTTGGGCTGGTGAACAACAGGTGCAGGGATGAGAGTTGGTGTTGCTTGGCCAGATTCAGCATGGCTTGCAGCAAGGCTTGACGGGCCTTGTGATCAATCGCGAGTAAGCGGGAGCCAGGCACGGGTGTGAAGGGAATGGCACAGGTGGCCTTGGGGAAATAGTTCAAGCCATGGTCGGCATACGCGTTGGCCCACGCCCAATCGAACACGTATTCGCCATAAGAGTGGTCTTTGCTGTAGAGCGCGCTGGCAGCGACCAAAGTGTCACCGCGCCAGAGCGACACGAACTGAGGCGTCCAGCCTGTGTCCGGTGTGGCGCTTTGACTGGTATGCAGCGCTGCCAAATAGGCGTGCTGCATGAAAGGCGAGGGGGTGTCTTGCAAGGCCAGTAAAGCGTCCCACGCGGCAGCAGGGATGTCGAGAGGGCTGTTGTGGATGCGAGTGACATAATCCATTTTGTTTTTAGACCTGTTTTACTTCGGACGATGTGCCTGCTGCCATGACTCTCAAAATTTGTGTTGCTCAGTTGAATTTCGTGGTGGGTGACATGGCGGGTAACGCTCAGAAAATCATCGATTGCGCCACCGCAGCCTACCAAGATGGCGCCCGATTGGTGCTCACGCCAGAGCTGTCGTTGTGTGGCTACGCTGCCGAAGATTTATTCCTTCGACCCTCGTTCATCAAGGCTTGTGATGATGCCCTGAAAACGGTGTCCACTGCTCTGAGTGGGTTAAAAGGCTTGCATGTGGTGGTGGGCCACCCTTCGGGCGACGACAAGCGTACACGTTCGGTATCCGTGCAACGCCGCTTCAATATGGCGAGCGTGGTGTGCGAAGGTGAGGTGGTGGCCGTGTATGCCAAGCGCGAGTTACCTAACTACCAAGTGTTTGATGAGCGCCGCTATTTCATGGCTGGCGACAAGCCTTGCGTATTTGACGTGGCTGACACAAAAGTAGGTTTGCTGATTTGCGAAGATGCTTGGTTTGATGCGCCTGCGGCAGACGCGAAAGCTGCTGGGGCCGAACTGTTGGCCGTGATCAACGCATCCCCATTTCATGTGGGTAAAGGCGATGAGCGCGAGCAGGCCATGCGCAGCCGCGTTCAAGCCACGGGCTTGCCCTTGATTTACGCGCATTTGGTGGGTGGCCAAGATGAGGTAGTGTTTGAAGGTCGTTCGTTTGCGCTCAATGCCAATGGTGCGTTGGCTGCACGCGCCCCTAGTTTTGAAGCAGTGGCATTCACCGTAAATGTGGCGCGTGGTGAAGCTGAGCCTCAGGCCCCGGGTGTTGCGCATGTTCATGTCGCGCCATATCTGTCAGGCGAAGTCGCCGAAGATGGTTCGCTCGAGGCCGATCTGTGGCACGCCTTGGTGTTGGGCGTGCGTGACTACATCGGCAAAAATGGTTTCCCAGGGGCATTGTTGGGCTTGTCTGGCGGTATTGATTCTGCTTTGGTTCTGGCCATTGCGGTAGATGCTTTGGGTGCTGACAAAGTGCGCACGGTGATGATGCCGTCGCCCTACACGGCGGAGATCAGCTGGGTCGATGCGCGCGACATGGCCAAACGTTTGGGCGTACGCTATGACGAGGTGTCCATCGTGCCGGAGTTTGAGGCGTTTTTGGGCTCGCTCAAGGCCGACTTTGAAGGTACGCAACTCGATACGACCGAAGAGAATATCCAAGCGCGTATTCGAGGGACCTTGTTGATGGCTTTGTCCAATAAATTTGGCTCTATCGTGTTGACTACGGGCAATAAGAGTGAAATGGCCACGGGTTATTGCACGCTTTACGGCGACATGGCCGGTGGTTTTGCGGTCATCAAAGATGTGGCTAAGACCTTGGTGTTTAGGCTCGCACGTTGGCGTAACGCGCATGATCCTTATGGCACGGGGACTGAGCCAATTCCCGAGCGCATCATCACTCGCCCACCCAGCGCCGAGTTACGCCCAGATCAGACCGATCAAGATAGTTTGCCGCCTTATGAAGTGCTCGATGAAATCGTGTCGCGTTTCATGGAAAACGATCAAAGCGGAGATGAGATCGTCGCGGCGGGTTTTGAGCGTTCAGATGTGGAAAAAGTGACTCGCTTGATCCGACTCAACGAATACAAACGCCGTCAATCTCCAGTAGGAATTCGCGTGACTCATCGCAGTTTTGGCAAGGATTGGCGTTATCCTATAACTAATAAGTTTCGCGCCTGAGTACAGGCCTTCTCATTGAACCCCAAGGACTCGAACCATGAAGCAAATCACAGCCGTTATCAAACCATTCAAACTCGAAGAGGTGCGCGAAGCGTTGGCCGAGTGTGGTGTGACAGGTTTGACCGTGACTGAAGTCAAGGGTTTTGGTCGCCAAAAAGGCCACACAGAGTTGTATCGTGGTGCGGAGTACGTGGTGGACTTTTTACCCAAGGTGAAAATTGAAGTCACCGTGAAGGCCGCTGACGTTGACAATTGCGTGGATGCCATCGTGCGTGCTGCACGCACAGGCAAGATTGGGGACGGAAAAATTTTCATCACTCCTGTGGAGCGCGTGGTTCGCATCCGTACGGGTGAGTTGGACGAGACTGCGATTTAATTCGAGACAGCGTGATCGCGTTAAATCCCTGCTAGCTTCGTTTCAGGGGAGAAGCCAGCAGCTTGTACCAGTTCTTGCAGCAAGGACGTGGGTTCTGTGCTGCTGCGAATGAGGTCCATTTGCCAATCGTTCAGAAAGCCTTGTTGTACGCTGCTTTTTGCAAACTGCAGCAACCCATCGTAATAGCCTTGCGTGTTAAGTAAGCCAATGGGCTTGTCGTGGTAGCCCAGTTGACGCCAAGTCCACACTTCAAAGAACTCTTCAAAAGTACCAATGCCGCCGGGCAAAGCCAAGAACACATCGGCACGTTCAGCCATCATTTGTTTGCGTTCGTGCATGGTGGCCACCACATAGAGTTCGGTGCAGGAGGTGCGCGTATTCTCTTTGGTTTGTAGCGCTTGGGGGATGATGCCGACCACATGACCGCCTGCATCGGCAGTGGCTTGTGCCACGATACCCATCAATCCATTGTTACCGCCGCCGTAGACCAGTTGGGCGTTGTGCTGGCCGATCCATGTGCCAACTTGGCGAGCTACCTCTGCGTATTCAGGGTTCGAGCCGTTGCGAGAGCCGCAATAGACGCATACAGAAAATGCAGGGGTGTTCATGGATGCGATCAAGCGATGTAGTTCGCGTGAATGGCTGCTGCCCACACAGCGATGCAAAGCAGCAAGCTCAGTAAAACAGCGGCGCTGCCTGTGTCTTTGGCACGTTTGGCGAGTTCATGCCACTCAGGTCCGATGCGATCGATGGCGGACTCGATACCCGTATTGAGCAGTTCCACAATCATGACGAGGAATACCGTTCCCGCCAGTAGCGCAGTTTCTTGCCAGCTGTTGCCGACGTAAAAAGCCAAGGGCAGTAAGAAGAACGCGCCGATCGCTTCTTGACGAAAGGCTTTTTCATGCCATGCGGCTTGAAGGCCGCTTAGGGAATAGCCGAAGGCGTGCCAGACGCGATTCAGACCTGTTCTGTTTTTTTGTGGATTTGCACTCATGTGCTGAACTGTAATGCTTAGCGAGGGGTTGCTTGGCTATCTGTTTTTTGAATGTGTTGTGCATTGACCAAGCGGGTGCCTGCCAATGCATCATGCCAAAACTGTTGTTGGGGATGAAATCGGCTGAGTAGAGCCCAGATAGCGACCCAGCCTATGAACAACACGGCGGTTTCACTGCCTGATAGAGCGTAAGGTGCGAGTACGGCGAGCGGTGGAATAAACCAAATCCAGCTCAATACGTAGCGTAGGAACGCGCGCTTTTGCGTCAGCGCATCTCCTTGGGTATCAACCACTCGGATGTGCCATGTCTTCATCGCCAAGGTTTGCCCCTTGTGACCAAACCATGTGAAGTAAATACCGATGATCAAAAACAAAAAGGCTTGTAAACCGTGGCGATTGTCCAGTGCGTGTCGTGTTTGGCTAAGCGTGCTAAACAGATAGCCGGAAATAAACAAAACGCCAAACAAAAGTAGTCCCTCATAGAGCCAGCAAGCCATACGACGAAGCAGGCTTGGGACTATCAATTCAGGATTCATTGCGAGATTTCCGTGCTTTCATCAGGTGCTGCGGGTGTAGATGTAGATGTAGATGAAGCAGGCACGAGTGTCGTAGGTAGCAAGGTCACGGGTGTCAGTTGTCCTGTGGCAATGCGTGGCAATGGATTATTGCCAGTTACAGGTGGTGGACTGACTAGCTTGTGATTGGCTGGTGGTTTGACGGCGATGGCCGCACCCGTGATCGGTTGGGGGCGTTGTGCTGCTAGTTTTTGTTTCGCTTCGGGAGAAAGCGCTTGATAGGCCTCCCATTTGGCTTTTTTGTCTTCTTGTGGCAGTTTTTGTACACCAGCAAAATTGAGTCGAGCTGCCGTACGTTTTTGTGGGCTAAGCGCTGCCCACTCACCCATGCGCCCTTGTAAGGTGGCTTGCTCGTCGGGAGACAGTTGAGCGAAATTTTGGGACAAAGCCAGCCACTTGCGCTTGTGGGGCTCATTCATGGTGGGCCACTGTTCGGCCAAAGGATTCAGTGCTTGTTGTTGTGACTCGCTTAAGTCAGACCACAGCGGGCGACCAGGTAGGCTAGGTGGCGCAGGCTGTTGTGTGGAGGTCTGAGCGAAGACGGGGGTGCTTGAGCCCAGCACGACCAGACTCAATGAGAGCTGAATCAGTAAAGCAGAGAAGAGGGCGTGAGACAAGCGCATGGGTGTCTGAGTTAGTCCGTGGACTCGTGGGCAATAGGGGTTTTTAAGAACTGCAAAAAGCCAGGGTCCGCATAGGCATCGGGTGGTAAGTCATCAATCAAGAGCGCAGAGTCAATTTCGGCTAATTCATTGGCACCATCGTCATCCATGATGTTTTGGATGATGGCCAACCCAGCGATCAAAGCAATCAAGGGTAAGACGGAGGCTAAACGGCTCCAGAGATTGAGTCCTTCATCCCCGCCGAAGTGGAGCATGGCTGCACCGTTTTGGTGAGAGAAGGATGCGCTGGTTTGTCGCTGGGTTTGGGGTATCAAGCGAGCTGCAACCGCCCGCGTACGTGCTGCGCGCAGACGCTCAGAGATGTCGTGGGGTAGGTCTAAGCTGGCAGAGTTCAAGCGAGCAGCAATGCGCAAGCCAAATTCGTCTTGGGTATTTGCGATATCTGTCATGGTTGAATTCCTTTTTCCTTGAGCGCCTTGCTGAGTGCTAAAACAGCCCTAGAGCAGTGTGTTTTGACGCTTCCTTCTGAGCAGCCCATAGCGGCGGCTGTCTCAGAAACATCGAGATCTTCCCAGTAACGCAGGAGGAAGGCTTCTCGTTGACGTGCTGGCAAATTTTGTATTTCTTCTTCAATATCTTGGACATTCGCAATGCTGGCGAAGTTGTCCTCGGCGCTTAGTGTGTTTTGGCTGTCGTTATTGACGGTCAAGGCCTCTAACAGGTCAAACTCGCCATCGTCTTTGTCCGAATCGAATTCACTGAAGTTGCTGAATATCGCTTTTCGGGTTTTATTGCGCCTGAACCAGTCGAGCGTGGTGTTCGACAAAATTCGGTGAAACAACATGGGAAGCTCTGGACTAGGCTTGTCGCCGTAGTGTTCAGCGAGTTTCATCATGCTGTCTTGAACGATGTCGAGGGCAGCTTCTTCATCCCGAACGTGGTAAACCGAGCGTTTGAAGGCCCGCTTCTCTACGCTTTTCAGAAAGTCTGACAGTTCTTGTTCGGTGGCCACTGACGAATGGTTTCAGAATGGAATCGGGCGCGATTATGTCACTTGCTGAGGGTTTTGCATGCTTGAGGCTGAATTCCGAGCTAGGAAAGTGCCATAATCACAGACTGCAATTCGACAAAAAAGGCAAACGGGTCTGGGTCTGACGTGAACCATGCGTCTGTGGCTGAAGGTCCAAAGTTTCAATGCTGCCCCACAAGGGTTCGCAAAGAAGCACCCAAGGTTTTTCGTTGACGAAATTCACTCAGGTTAAAAGGTACAAAATGGAAAAAACGAAGTCGGAATCGCATTCCGCAACCGCCGTCGGCGGCCAAGCGCAAGAACTGATGGGCGCCGAGATTCTCGTCAAAGCCCTCCAAGCTGAAAACGTCAAGCACATCTGGGGCTACCCCGGTGGTTCAGTTCTTTATATTTACGATGCGTTGTACAACCAAGACACGATTCAACACGTGTTGGTTCGTCACGAGCAGGCCGCAGTTCATGCGGCTGATGGCTATGCGCGTGCCACAGGGGAAGTGGGTGTGGCTTTGGTGACCTCGGGTCCCGGCGCAACCAACGCTGTAACGGGGATTGCCACTGCCTACATGGACAGCATTCCTATGGTGATCATCACGGGCCAAGTGCCCACGCACGCGATTGGTTTGGATGCTTTCCAAGAGTGCGACACCATCGGTATCACCCGCCCCATTGTTAAACATAATTTCTTGGTCAAAGACGTCCGCGATTTGGCGCTGACCATGAAAAAAGCTTTTCATATCGCACGTAGCGGACGTCCTGGCCCTGTGGTGGTGGATATTCCTAAAGACGTGTCATTTAAAAAGACGACGTTCGAAGGTTACCCAGCGGAAGTGCAAATGCGCTCTTATAACCCCGTGCGAAAAGGCCACGGTGGTCAAATTCGCAAGGCTTTACAGCTGTTGATGTCTGCCAAGCGCCCGTACATCTACACCGGCGGCGGTGTGTTGTTGGGCAATGCCTCGCAAGAGTTGCGCACGCTGGTAGATATGCTGGGCTATCCCGTCACTAATACGCTGATGGGTTTGGGTGCCTATCCGGCTAGCGCCCCTAAGTTCTTGGGCATGCTGGGCATGCACGGCACGATGGAAGCCAACAATGCGATGCAAAACTGCGATGTGTTACTGGCCGTGGGCGCGCGTTTTGATGATCGCGTGATTGGTAACCCCAAACACTTTGCGCAAAACGAGCGCAAGATCATCCACATCGACATCGACCCTTCCAGTATTTCCAAGCGTGTGAAGGTAGATATCCCAATCGTGGGGGATGTCAAAGATGTGTTGGTCGAAATGATCGACATGATCAGGGAGTCTGGCTTGAAGCCCGACGCCGCTGCACTGGCCGGTTGGTGGGAAACCATTGATGCTTGGCGCAAGCGCGATTGCTTGAAGTACGACCGCGAAAACACCCAAGTTATCAAGCCACAGTACGTCATTGAAACGTTGCATAACATGACCAAGGGTACAGACACCTACATCACGTCTGATGTGGGCCAGCACCAAATGTGGGCTGCGCAGTACTATGGTTTTGATGAGCCTCGCCGTTGGATCAACTCTGGTGGCTTGGGTACCATGGGTGTGGGTATTCCTTACGCCATGGGTATCAAACTGGCCAAGCCTGACAGCGAAGTGTTCTGTGTGACAGGTGAGGGCTCGGTACAAATGTGTATCCAAGAACTCTCCACTTGTTTCCAGTACAACACGCCCATCAAGGTCTTGGCACTCAATAACCGATACCTTGGCATGGTGCGCCAGTGGCAAGAAATTGAATACGAAGGCCGCTACAGCAGCAGCTACATGGACGCAATTCCTGACTTTGTGAAGCTGGCGGAAGCCTACGGTCACGTGGGCATGTTGATTGAACGACCTGAAGATGTTGAGCCGGCTTTGCGCGAAGCACGTCGACTCAAAGAGCGCACGGTCTTCATCGACTTCCGCACAGACCCCACCGAGAACGTGTTCCCGATGGTCAAGGCTGGTAAGGGCATCACTGAAATGCTGCTTGGCAGCGAAGACCTGTGAACGGGAAGGATGACAACATGAAACACATCATTTCCCTGATGCTCGAAAACGAACCCGGCGCATTGTCGCGCGTGGTGGGTTTGTTCTCTGCACGCGGCTACAACATCGAATCTCTGACCGTGGCGCCTACCGAAGACGCTAGCTTGTCTCGTATGACCATCCAAACACATGGTTCAGACGAAGTGATTGAACAAATCACCAAGCACTTGAACCGTTTGATTGAAGTGGTCAAAGTGGTCGATTTGACCGAAGGCGCCTACACCGAACGCGAGCTGATGCTTGTTAAAGTACGCGCCGTAGGCAAAGAGCGCGAAGAGATGAAACGCATGGCCGATATCTTTCGCGGTCGCATCATTGATGTGACCGAGAAGAGCTACACCATTGAGTTGACGGGTGACCTGTCTAAGAACGATGCGTTCTTAGAGGCGATTGACCGCAGCGCAATTCTTGAAACCGTTCGCACGGGCGCATGTGGCATTGGCCGCGGCGAACGTATCTTGCGCGTTTAAATTCAAACCTTTTCAAAGTATTTTTTAGGAGAACCCCGTGAAAGTTTTTTACGATAAAGATTGTGATCTGTCTCTGATCAAAGGCAAAACAGTGGCCATCATCGGCTACGGCTCACAAGGTCATGCACACGCTCAAAACTTGAACGAAAGTGGCGTTAAAGTTGTCGTCGGTTTACGCAAAGGCGGCGCTTCATGGGACAAAGTGGCCAAGGCCGGTTTGACGGTGATGGAAGTCAACGATGCTGTGAAAGCTGCTGACTTGGTCATGATTTTGTTGCCAGACGAAAACATTCCTGAGGTTTACAACAACAACGTAGCCCCTAACATGAAGCAAGGCGCTACGTTGGCATTTGCCCACGGATTCAATGTGCACTACAACCAAGTTGTGCCACGTGCCGATTTGGATGTGATCATGGTTGCGCCCAAAGGCCCAGGCCATACCGTGCGTTCTGAGTACCTCAAAGGTGGCGGCGTACCCTCTTTGATCGCTGTGTACCAAGACAAGTCTGGCAAAGCCCGTGACTTGGCGCTGAGCTATGCCATGGCTAACGGTGGTGGCAAAGGCGGCATCATCGAAACTAACTTCAAAGAAGAAACAGAAACCGACTTGTTCGGTGAGCAAGCCGTGTTGTGCGGTGGCGCTGTTGAATTGGTGAAGATGGGTTTCGAAACATTGACCGAAGCCGGTTACGCCCCTGAAATGGCTTACTTCGAGTGCTTGCACGAGTTGAAGTTGATCGTGGACCTGATGTACGAAGGCGGCATCGCCAACATGAACTACTCCATCTCTAACAATGCTGAGTATGGTGAGTACGTGACTGGCACAGAAGTCATCAACGAGCAATCACGCGAAGCCATGCGCAATGCGTTAAAGCGTATTCAAACCGGTGAATACGCCAAGATGTTTATCTTAGAAGGTAAGACCAACTACCCAAGCATGACTGCTCGTCGTCGCTTGAATGCTGAGCACTCCATTGAGAAAGTGGGGGCTCAACTCCGTGCCATGATGCCTTGGATTGCTAAGAATAAATTGGTTGACCAAACTCGCAACTAAGCATCCGCTTATTGCATGCACAAGGGCCACTTGCGTGGCCTTTGTCGTCTGTGTGTGTGCTTGACACAGGGCTTACACTCTAAGCCTTATTTTCGGAGCTATGCGATGTCAGAACAACAAGATCAAACAGAAGAATTTGTGCCTCGTAAACCAAACAAAGGCGTCTATGTGTTGCCCAACCTGTTTACTTTGGCGGCTTTGTTTGGTGGCTTTTATGCCATTGTGATGGCCATGAACGGCAATTACGAACTGGCGGCGATCGGGGTTTTTTGTGCCATGGTGCTCGACAGTTTGGATGGGCGTGTAGCACGCATGACCAATACACAAAGCGCCTTTGGCGAGCAAATGGATTCGCTGGCAGATATGGTCTCCTTCGGCGCTGCACCTGCTTTGATTTCGTATGAATGGGCGCTCAAAGGGTTGGGGCGTTGGGGCTGGGTGGCAGCGTTCGTCTATATTTCATGTGCTGCATTGCGCTTGGCTCGTTTCAACGTCAACACGGCCGTTGTGGATAAGCGTTTTTTTCAAGGGTTGCCTTCACCCGCAGCCGCAGCTTTGGTGATGGGTTTCATGTGGCTCATGACTGAGATGGGCATTTCAGGCTCAGAGGTGGCTTGGCCTATGTTCGCTTGGTGCCTGTATTCGGGTTTGACCATGGTCACCAATGTGCCGTTTTACAGCTTCAAAGATGTGCAAATGAAGCAAAGCGTTCCGTTTGTGGTGATTGTCTTGTTGGCCTTAACGATTGCCGTCATCACCATTCATCCACCGATTGTGTTGTTTGCTTTGTTCATGTTTTATGGCCTAAGCGGCTATGGCTTGTATGCTTGGCGGCGTGCCAAAGGTATGCAAACGAGCGTCATCAGCACGTCGACCGACGAGCCAGATGAAGAGGGGTTGCACAAATAAGACACCACGGCGCGCAAGGGGCTTTTCTTTGTGCTAAATTCGAGTCATGAATAATTTTTCGCTCGACCTACTGCTTCTATCCCCCAACGGGCGGAGTTGGTAGCGCACGCGCAAACCCCACAAGGCCCGTATGCACTCGCAACGGGCCTTTTGCTTTGGGGCCAATCCAAACGTTGCAAGTTTTTTAGGAATCCAGGAGTCCTGACCATGACCGATAAGCTCATTATTTTTGACACCACCTTGCGTGACGGCGAACAATCGCCAGGTGCTTCAATGACACGCGACGAAAAATTGCGCATTGCACGTCAACTGGAGCGATTGAAGGTGGATGTGATTGAGGCTGGCTTTGCTGCGAGTTCCAACGGTGACTTTGAAGCCGTCCAAACCATTGCCAACGCGATCAAAGATTCCACCATTTGCTCGTTGTCCCGTGCGAACGACCGCGACATCAGCCGTGCTGCTGAAGCTCTCAAAGGGGCAAATCGTGCACGCATTCACACCTTCATTGCTACATCTCCATTGCACATGGAGAAGAAGTTGCGAATGTCACCCGAGCAAGTGCTTGAGCAAGCCAAGCAATCGGTGCGTTTTGCTCGTAACTTGGTGGGCGACATCGAGTTCAGTGCTGAAGACGGCTACCGAAGCGAAATGGACTTTCTGTGTCGCGTGGTTGAGGCGGTGATTGCTGAAGGTGCGACCACCATCAATATCCCAGACACCGTGGGTTACGCGATTCCAGAGTTATACGGCAATTTCATCAAGACCTTGCGTGAGCGTGTACCTAACTCGGATAAAGCCATTTGGTCAGTCCATTGCCACAACGACTTAGGCATGGCTGTGGCCAACTCATTGGCAGGGGTGAAGATTGGTGGTGCGCGTCAGGTGGAGTGCACCATCAATGGTTTGGGAGAGCGTGCGGGTAACTGCTCATTGGAAGAGATTGTGATGGCCATTAAGACACGTCGCGATTATTTTGACCTCGACCTTAATATCGATGCCAAGCAAATTGTGGCGGCTAGTCGAATGGTCAGCCAGACGACGGGTTTTGTGGTGCAACCTAACAAGGCCGTGGTTGGCGCGAATGCTTTTGCGCATGCCTCAGGTATTCACCAAGATGGCGTGCTCAAAGCCCGTGACACTTACGAAATCATGCGAGCAGAAGATGTGGGTTGGAGTGCCAACAAAATCGTGTTGGGCAAGCTCAGTGGTCGTAATGCCTTTAAGCAACGCTTGGAAGATTTAGGCGTGCAGATGGAAAGCGAAGCTGATATCAACACAGCGTTTGCTAAATTCAAGGAATTGGCAGATCGTAAGAGTGAAATCTTTGATGAGGACATCTTGGCGCTGGTGAGTGAGGAAATTGTGGGCAATGCCAGTGAACAGTTTGGTTTTGTATCTTTGTCGCAACGGAGCGAAACTGGCGAACGCCCTCACGCGAGTGTTGTGTTCACAGTCGCTGGCAAAGAAGTGAAGGGCGACTCAGACGGCAATGGTCCTGTGGACGCATCCCTCAAAGCGATTGAATCACATGTGAAGAGCGGCGCCGAAATGGTGCTCTACTCAGTCAATGCCATCAGCGGCTCGACTGAGAGCCAAGGTGAGGTGACGGTGCGATTGCAAAATAGTGGTCGCGTGGTCAACGGTGTGGGCTCAGACCCCGACATTGTGGTGGCCTCTGCCAAGGCCTATTTGAGTGCCCTGAACAAGCTCCAGAGTAAATCAGATCGAGTGGCCGCGCAAGGTTAAATGATAAACATCGATACACTGTATCAATTTTGTGAAATAAGTCACGCAAGTCATTGATCTTGCGTGACTTTTCTTGTTAGACTAGGCGTAATTTGTTTTTCAAGTCAAAGGAACGCCTCTTGAAACGACTGCTGATTGCCATTTCGCTCGGATTGCTAACCTCTTTGTGCGCCATGCACGTTCAAGCTGGAAGTAGCCAGAAAAAGCCAACTGTACAAAAGTCTAAGCCGACAGTCGTCAAAGCCCAAGTGCGTCGCGCCAAAATGGTCAAAGCGGTACCAGTGGTACCTTCGTTTGGCCAGAAGGCTGGTCTGCACGCCACCAGCGATATGTTGGACTTGAAGTCCAGCGTGGCTTATGTGATTGACCAAGATACCAACGAAGTTTTGCTCAGCAAAAACGATCAAGCTGTTTTACCCATCGCTTCGATCACGAAGTTGATGACAGGTTTGATCATCAGCGAGGCTAAGTTACCGATGGACGAGTCCATTACCATCACCCAAGACGATGTGGACACAGAAAAAGGCAGCAGCTCAAGGTTGCGCGTTGGTTCCACGCTCACGCGTGGCGAGTTGCTGCATTTGGCATTAATGGCCAGTGAAAATCGAGCAGCTCATGCTCTGGGGCGCACTTACCCTGGCGGCATGTCTACCTTTGTTGGGTTGATGAATTCAAAAGCTGCCCAGCTGGGTATGCGCGATACGCGTTATGTTGAGCCCACTGGCCTTTCTAGCCAAAACCAATCCAGTGCCAAAGACTTGGCGACATTGGTTGGTAATGCTTACCATGACGCAACGTTGCGTGAGTTATCGACTTCACCGAGTCACAGCGTTGAGGTGGGTAACCGTACGTTGCAGTACAACACCACCAACCGCTTGGTGAAAAACCCAAACTGGGACATTGGGTTGCAAAAAACTGGCTACATCTCCGAAGCAGGTCAATGCTTGGTGATGCAGGCTAAAGTCTCTGGTCGCAAGCTGATCATGGTGTTTCTAGATTCCGCTGGTAAGTTGAGCCGTATTGCTGATGCTGAGCGTGTTCGCAAATGGGTTGAAACCAACCATGGTGGCCATCCTCGTCCACAGACTTGAACAGGAATTGACCTAAGTTTCAAAAAGCCAGCAAAATTTGCTGGCTTTTTTGTTTTTGACTCAAGGGGCTACTTTGACTCGTGACGGACTTGATAGCCTAGGGCGTGCGAAATGGCTTGCGTAGTCGCTTGGAGTTTAGGTAGCCACTCTTCATCTAATCTGTCCGCAGGCGCCGAAATCGATAAGCCTGCCACCAATTTTCCTTGGTCGTCATAAATGCCCGAAGCCATACAGCGTACGCCTAGCTCCAACTCTTCGTTGTCGCGCGCTACACCGTATTGACGTGCTTTGGCGAGTTCTCGTTCCAGAGCCGTGAGTTGCGTCAAGCTGTTGCGTGTCTGACCACTTAAACCGGTACGAGTGGCATAGGCCCGAACGCGTTGAGGGTCATCCATGGCTAAAAACAATTTACCGACCGATGTGAGGTGTAGAGGCGCACGCCCGCCAATCGCGCGCACAACTTGCATGCCTGAGCGTTCGCTAAATGCGCGTTCTACGTACACAATTTCATCACCTTGTCGAACACTCAGGTTGACAGGTTGTTGAATCAGTTTGTGTAATTCCCGCATGGGCTGAAAGGCTACGTCACGCACGTTCAACCGGCCTTTGACCAAGTTGCCCAGTTCAAGCAGACGCATGCCTAAACGGTAACTGCCCGCTTCAGGTCGGTCCACAAATCGACCGACAGCCAAATCGTTCAGGATGCGATGCGTGGTGGAAGGGTGTAAGCCAGTGCGCTCGCTGATTTCTTTGAGTGAGATGGCTTCTTCGCGAGACGCCAAGACATCAATGAGCGTGAACATTCGCTCGATAACCTGAATATTTGGCGTGGCGGGCACTGTGGTTTTACGCATGATGTGATTTTATCATGTGAAAAAGTCGTCAGATTTCTTGCCATTCGCCGTCTATGAAACGCTGGTGTGGCAGATAGTCAGCCTTGTAATTCATCTTCGAACTATTTCCAATCCAATATCCGAGATAAGCATACGGCATGTTTAGTTTTTTTGCTTGCGCGATTTGCCACATCACATTGAAGGTGCCATAGCTGGTGTGCGTTTCGGGTTCGTAAAACGTATATACAGCAGAAAGGCCATCATTAAGTACATCAACAATGGACACCATTTTGAGCTTGCCAAGCCCACCATCGCCAGCTGGTTCTCTGAATTCGATCAATCGTGTATTGACGCGGCTTTGAAGTAAGAACTGTGTGTACTGCTCCGTGCTGTCATCGTCCATGCCGCCGCCTGCGTGACGTACGGTTTGATAGCGCAGATAAAGCGCATAGTGCTCTGGATCAAATCCAAGTTTTAAGACACGGGCTTGCAAGTGCTGATGTTTAGCCCAAGCGCGGCGCTGACTGCGGTTGGGGTGATAGTTGACGACATCGACTCGCAAAGGTGTGCATGCACGGCAGTTGTCGCAATAAGGGCGGTAGGTGAATAAGCCACTGCGACGGAATCCCTGATGGACCAATTGCTCGTAGACCTCAGTGGAAATTAAATGACTCGGCGTTGCTACCTGCGAGCGTGCAGTTTGATTTGGCAAATAACTGCACGGATAGGGCGCTGTCGCGTAAAACTGCACAGCTTGGAAAGGTAGGTCGTTCTGATGGGTCATGGCGTGGTCACAGGTGGCAGCACATGAGCCCACAACGAAGGTTCAAAATGCCATGACCGATGCGTCGATTTTGATGCTTCTCGCACTAATTTTAGAAATTCTGACCGTGCCATTTCTTTTGCGCCCAAGGAAGCCAAGTGTTTCGTGTTTTGCTGGCAGTCGATCCAAGTTAAATTTTGAGAGCGCGCAAAAGCCACAAGTCCTGCCAATGCAATTTTGGATGCATCGGTTTGTGCTGAAAACATAGACTCACCAAACAAGGTGTCGCCAATAGCCACACAATACAAACCACCCACTAATTGGCCATTGATCCATGCTTCTACGCTGTGTGCATATCCTGCGTGGTGGAGGTCAATATAGGCTTGGATCATTTCCTCCAAAATCCATGTGCCTGCTTGTCCTTTGCGAGGACTTTGTGCGCAATGGCGTATGACCTGTTCAAACGCATGGTTGATGTGCAATTGGCAGTTTGGTGACTTTTGAAAGATGAGCAGTGTTTTTCGCAATGACCGGTGCAGTTTGAAGTCTGCAGTACGCAGGACCATGCGTGGGTCTGGAGACCACCAAAGTATGGGCTGACCATCGCTGAACCACGGAAATATGCCCTCTTTGTAGGCTTCGTAAAGCCGATGAACAGACAAGTCTCCCCCTGCTGCAACCAAACCGGCAACAGGATTGCCTGTTTTCTGAGCGGATTCAGGCGCTGGAAGTGGAGTATCAGCTGTAAGCCAGGGGATATTCATGGGTCTATTTTCATCATTTGAAGTTGTGAGTTCAGAGGTATTTGTCAAGTTAACGCAATCGAATTAACTTTTTATTAAGAAGTATTCTTTGTCATTGCAGTAGGTTGATCCTGAAAATTAACTGACTTTTTTGATGGGAACTCCCTACAATTCCAGTTTGACCTGTAAAAAAATTTGCAGCTGATCAGACAAGATTTTCGGAGCGACTTATGCAGTTAATGTGGGTGTCTGGACCCACCGCCTCTGTGCGGACCATCTCCATCACAGCCAAGAAGGTGCTGGTGGCTATGTGCGCCTCCGCGTTTGTGCTCGTGACATTGGGTGTGTTGTTGCATTTCATTGGTTTTCGCATTGCGATTGAGATGAGCCCCAGTTTGGCCCGCAGTATGGGGGGGGTGACAACCGAGGCTGAACAGCAAAAAGTTGAAGCGGTTTATCGAGAGCGTTTAGACAATCTGCGCCAGACTATGAATGCCACGGTGCAGGAAATTCGTCAGTTGGAAGCGCTTAAAAATAAGTTTATGGAAGTCGCGACGCCAGCTAACTTACGTGACAAATACAGTAAAAAAGACGATGCACGAGGAGGCCCATGGGTTGCCCCACGTGTGCAGCACGCTCCTTCACACGATTTGAACGCCGATTTTGCATCGGCTTTGGATGATTTCAAGCAAACGCAAATTGCGGTTAAAAATCTGACTCAAAACTGGTCCAGCCAATTGAGCTGGTTGCATGCGTTGCCCACGGGAATCCCAATGGGTAAAGACTACCGTGTCACAAGTGGTTTTGGTATTCGCAATGACCCCTTCACTGGGCAGTTGGCCATGCATGAAGGTTTAGATTTTGTGGCTGAAGTAGGCTCGCCTATTGTCTCAACTGCGGCGGGTACTGTGACGCGTTCAGGTTGGGATGCTTCTTATGGCAATGTGATTGAAGTCAGTCACGTCGAAGGCTTCACGACCCGTTATGCACATTTGAGTAAACGATTGGTCGAGGTCGGTCAAAAAGTTCAGCGAGGCGAAACCATTGCTCAATTGGGCAGTACGGGTCGTTCTACAGGGCCGCATTTGCACTATGAAGTCATGCGAAATGACCGTGTACTCAATCCCACGCAAATGCTGACGCAAACCACTGCCAGCGCACAGTGATCTTCAAGTCTCTCAAGAAAGCGCCTCATGTTTGAAAAACTCAGAGACAAGTCACTGTCTCCATCGCAAGAGCGATTCGATACGATCATTGGCCGTACCACGCAAATTTACGGTCGTTTGGTGTTGCTCGATAGCGTACGGATTGATGGCAAAGTGGTGGGTAATATCGAAACCACCAAAGACAACAAAGTGACCGTTGCGATTGGTAAAACGGGCGAGGTCTCTGGTGACATCACAGCTCATCGCGTGATGGTGGCCGGCAAAGTTGAAGGCAATATTTACGCGGCTGAACGTGTCGAGTTCCACAAAGACTCGATTGTCCAAGGCGATATTTCTTACGGTTCGATCGCAGTTGAGCACGGTGCCCGATTGTTGGGTTTGGTCATTCAAAACCCCATCAGTTCGGCTGCGGCCAACAGCAGCACTGACGCCAAAAACGTCATCAAGAAAGCGCAAGAAAGCAGTAGCTAAGTTTCTTTATATTTTCAAGATCCAGGTGCAGTCGCTGGGTCTTCTCAAGCTAGCAGTTGAGCAACACGCAAGGCATGAACGAAAAACCCCTGCTGAATTCAGCAGGGGTTTTGGTTTTGGCGGAGCAAGCGGGATTCGAACCCGCGGTGGGCTATTAACCCACACACGCTTTCCAGGCGTGCGACTTAAACCACTCATCCATCGCTCCGAAGCTAAATATTGTAACAGTGGGCGAGTACACTTCGGCGCTATTGTTTTTTTCAAGCTTGAAACGCTCGGAGTCCCGCATGAAATTTCGCTTCCCTATCGTCATCATTGACGAGGATTTTCGTTCTGAGAACACCTCAGGTCTGGGCATTCGTGCGTTAGCCGATGCCATTGAAGGCGAAGGCTATGAGGTCATGGGCGTGACAAGCTATGGCGACTTGAGTCAGTTTGCTCAACAGCAGTCGCGCGCCAGTGCTTTCATCTTGTCGATTGACGACGAAGAGTTCACGCCAGGCCCCGACCTCGATCCCGCAGTTTTGAATCTGCGTAACTTCATTGAAGAAGTGCGCCGCAAGAACGCCGACGTGCCAATTTATGTGTACGGTGAAACCAAAACTTCGCGCCACTTGCCCAACGACATCTTGCGTGAATTGCATGGCTTCATTCACATGTTTGAAGACACACCTGAGTTTGTGGCGCGTCACATCATCCGTGAGGCCAAAAGCTATTTGGAAAGCGTACAACCGCCATTTTTCAAGGCGTTGCTCGATTACGCTGAAGACGGCTCGTACTCATGGCATTGCCCCGGCCACTCAGGTGGTGTGGCGTTTTTGAAGAGCCCAGTGGGCCAGATGTATCACCAGTTTTATGGCGAAAACATGTTGCGTGCCGACGTCTGTAACGCCGTTGAAGAGTTGGGGCAACTGCTAGACCATAACGGTGCGATTGGCGAGAGCGAGCGCAACGCTGCGCGTATCTTCAATGCAGATCACTGTTTCTTCGTGACCAACGGTACGAGTACTTCCAACAAAATCGTTTGGCACCACACCGTAGCGCCTGACGATGTGGTGGTGGTGGACCGCAATTGCCACAAATCGGTGCTGCACTCCATCATCATGACCGGTGCTGTGCCTGTGTTCTTGAAGCCCACGCGCAACCATTACGGCATCATTGGTCCCATTCCGCAAAGCGAGTTTGAGCCCGCCACGATTCAAGCCAAGATCAAGGCAAATCCTTTGCTCAAAGGTGTGGATGCCAAGAAGGTCAAGCCTCGCGTATTGACTCTCACGCAGTCCACCTACGATGGTGTGTTGTACAACACCGAAACCATCAAAAATATGCTCGATGGCTATGTGGCCAACTTGCACTTTGACGAAGCTTGGTTGCCGCACGCGGCGTTTAACCCGTTTTATGGCACTTACCACGCCATGGGTAAAAAGCGCGAACGCCCCATGCACTCTGTGGTGTACGCCACGCAGTCGATTCACAAGTTATTGGCGGGTATCAGCCAAGCCAGCCACGTGTTGGTGCAAGATTCGCAAAAAACCAAGTTGGACCGTCACCTGTTCAACGAGGCGTATTTGATGCACACGAGCACCAGTCCGCAGTACAGCATCATCGCTAGCTGTGACGTGGCGGCCGCCATGATGGAGCCACCTGGTGGCACCGCCTTGGTGGAAGAGAGCATTGCTGAAGCCTTGGACTTCCGCCGCGCGATGCGCAAGGTGGACGATGAGTACGGCAAAGACTGGTGGTTCAAAGTGTGGGGGCCAGATGAGCTGGTCGAAGACGGCATTGGCCGCGCCGACAGCTGGATCATCAAAGGCAAGGGTAAGTCATCTAAATGGCATGGCTTTGGCAATTTGGCCGATGGCTTCAACATGTTGGATCCGATCAAAGCCACCATCGTCACGCCTGGTTTGGACTTGAATGGCAAGTTCGACAAGACCGGCATTCCAGCCAGCATCGTCACCAAGTTTTTGGCCGAGCACGGTGTGATTGTGGAGAAGACGGGCTTGTACAGCTTCTTCATCATGTTCACCATCGGTATCACCAAGGGCCGTTGGAACTCGTTGCTCACCGCGTTGCAACAGTTTAAAGATGATTACGATCGCAACCAGCCCATGTGGCGCATCCTGCCTGAGTTCTGTCAAAAGCATCGCGCTTACGAGCGTATGGGCTTGCGCGATTTGTGTCATCACGTTCACACGCTTTACGCCAAGTACGACATCGCTCGCTTGACCACTGAGATGTACCTGAGCGACTTGACACCCGCCATGAAGCCTAGCGACGCCTACGCACAAATTGCGCATCGCAACACCGAGCGCGTGCCTGTGGACGACTTGTTGGGCCGCATCACCACCAGCTTGGTCACGCCATACCCACCCGGTATTCCGTTGCTCATTCCAGGTGAAGTGTTCAACAAGAAGATCGTGGACTACCTCAAGTTCGCCCGCGAATTTAACTTGCAATGCCCAGGCTTTGAAACCGACATCCACGGTTTGGTGGAAGAGGTTGGGGCAGATGGCGTGAAGCGTTATTACGCGGATTGCGTCAAAGCTTGAGCGCTAGATTCAGGCCTCAGCGTTCAACCGCTGGCCTGATGCGTACAAAACTGGCAAAGCGCGGCACGCCTTTGTCGGTCAAACCCCGATAGCTGTATGTGACCCACTGGCCTGTGGCTGGTGGGTTTTCTCTTTGGGCATCTGTGAATCCCGTACCAAGTTTGAAGCGAAGGCCCTTTGGTGTTTCGACCCACAAGGCGCCTAAGCGGTTGACATGTTTGCCTTGTCCGACTTCATGGCCCACCACTTTGGCTTCCGCATCCTCGTGGAGTTTGACTTTCAGGACATCAGCATTGCGCCCGCTTTGGTACAGGCTGCTGCCACGGTGCAGCACCAAGCCTTCGCCACCCGCTTGCACGGTTTTGTTTAGCATGGCTTTCAATGCCGCATGAGATGTCGCTTGGCTTTGTGTCACGGCTTGAACCCAAGGCTTACCAATCTCTTTGACGATGTTTTGATAGCGCGCGATGCGCTCACTGAACGTTTGGTTGGAGATGTGCACGTCAAACACCATGAATCGCATGGCTCGCCACGCGCTGTCTGTGACTTGTTTTTGTTGAATGACCGAGGCAGCTTGCTCAAACTGGCCTAGTCCGGCCCACAGTTCGCCCTCAACCGGCTGTGTAGGCCAGCCCTTGACAAACCAAGTAGGGGGATTCAGTGCTTTTCCGCTGCGGCTTAAGAGTTGATGACCGTCCCAATAGCCGCGTATGCCATCGTATTTCTCACTCACCCAGTAATCAGTGAGTTTTTCGTCGCCTTGGTAGGTGTTGGCCAGCCACAGCCCAGGCGGCTGTGCGGCCCGTGTGAGCAAGGATGCGAGGCTGCCGATGCAGCCCAAGGAGAGGTGAGAAAGCAAATCGCGGCGTTGCATGGTCGTCTCCTTGGGGCGTGCAGCCCACATGTGCGGCCACCCGCGTGGCCAGGAGCGCCAGCTTACTCCGCTACAGGCTCAGCAATGCCACCTACAACTTGGCTAAATCCGCCGTCTACATAGGTAATTTCGGCAGTCACACCGGCAGCCAGGTCTGACATCAAGAACGCGGCCACGTTGCCTACGTCTTCGATGGTCACGTTGCGGCGGATGGGTGATGCTTCTGCCACCACGCTCAAAATCTTGCCAAAGCCCTTGATGCCGCTGGCAGCCAAGGTTTTGA